>WNFM01353660.1_pt1 | contig 133409 bp, 142 predicted proteins | sample 5400271 | NCBI WGS metagenome assembly WNFM01 (sample SAMN13153352, study PRJNA577476) | soil metagenome | isolation source: 60 cm saprolite on Douglas fir-dominated hillslope | place: USA:California | collected 2013-09-17
TGACGCGCTGTAGGCCTTAGAATCCGCAGCGTTAAGGGAGTTGGGAAGCGAACCCTCGTATGCAGCTTCCCAAGCTGCAGGCGTGGGTTCGAGAGAATTATCCAAAGCGAGTTGTAATCGGCGCTATTTGCCGGTGCCGCTGATGGATCGCAAGGGACTATAGAGCCGCCCCGATCGGCCGTCCGATGGCCCCGGTCCCGTGGATTGCCGTTAACCGAATTAGGCTTCCCTTGTCTGCGACATTTACATAAGCACGAAGCCGACTTTGCCATTGACGAAGTCCTTCACGACCTTCAGGGCTGAGTTGATTGCGGCCTGAGCGGCAGCAGCCGTCATCCCTTCCGCCGCAGTGAATACTGCGGAAGCTGCGAGTTTCTGCTGATTCAAGAGAATCTTTGCCTCAGCCTTGCTGATGGCTCCTGTAGCTATCGATTCGACAATCATGCGCAATGTGATCGCAAGCTTCTCCGACTCGGCCCTCACAAATTGCTTAATTACGCCAAACTTTGGTCCAAAGGAGGTCTTCGCTGCCTCGAAGATTTTGTCGCCGAGATTCTCTGAAGTAACGTCGCTGTCCTTTGCCATTTCTGGTCTCCACCGTTTTACTTGTTGGATTCAGAACCTTGCTTTTTGCCAATTTCGAGCGCTAGTGCGGCACCAATAATTTGATTGATGTTTCGTTGGCTGATTTCCAGTGACTTTCGAGATGGGCCATTCGCCTTGTTCTCTCTTAAACAGTGGATCGATTGGAGGCTAGCTAAGCTAGTCTCTTCGTCGACTTTAATCACAAGCCCTCCCTCTTCGCATTGCTTCTCTTGCTCATCTCGGAGAAGGACCGCAGTTCGAATGTCTGCTACTAACTTCTGCGTCTTCGTATTTTTCGGGATGCTTTGTACTCTAAATTCGAGGAACCTAAGTTTCTCATCGAAATCAGCATAGAACTTCTTGTGGGTATCGTAGGAATTTTGGGGCGATTTCCTCTCCTTGTCCCATTTAGAAATTTCCACCTTCAATTTAGAAATGAATGCGTCCGTTGACTGATAGAGAGCAGTAAGCTGCTTGTCGGTATCGGGGTCATAGTCAGAGATAAGAGTGACTGTTGAACAGCCGCTGACTATCGCCACCACAAAAGCAAAAAATTCTCCGAGAAAGAAGGAAGATACAGACCCTGTTCTTTTATTTGCCATGCCATTCACCTCCGCTAGTCACCTCGGGACATTTTTAAATCTTAGGCTCAGAATTGAAAATACTCCTCCGTTCGTTCATGCCTGGTTGCTTTGCGGCCGTGCACCTTATTGCGCTTGCACAGGGAGCCATTGTGCAAAGAAATATCGAAGGCCGAGCCCTAAATTTGGTGATACCCGAAGGGTATTGCGTGCTTGATGTCGATTCGGTGATGGGGAAGGAGTGGTACGCGTTCCAGGAGAAGCTGATCGAGGGGCGCGGGGCGGTCATCCTTACCTATGCGTCCTGTGCCGAGGTCGAAAAGCACAAGGCGGATTCGGCGTCTGCGATTTCCAATCATGGCGCCTATGTGACGATTTATCCGTTCGGGGGAACGGCGGCGGTGCCGCCGGGGTTCACGCGGCAGCAGACGGTGAGTTTCATCAGCTCGACCATTCCGCGGCTGGCGGAGAAGGTGGGCGAGGACTTGAACGCGCGCCTGCGGCAGGTGGATCTCGACAAGCAGCTCCAGGTCAACGAGCTGAGCATCGGCTATCTGGACGAGGACAAGGATGCGGCGTACGCCGGGATGGTGTCGTGGTTCCAGCGCGGCGTGTCGAGGACGCGCGTCATCGGCGTGGGCGGGTTCACGCTGGTGGGTGGGCTGGTGGTGTCGACCAACCTCTATGCCGACGAGGGCCCGGAAGTCAGTTTTGGCGGCCTGCTCGAGCGGCAGCGCAAACTGATGCAGGATCTGGTGGCGCGCAATCCATAGCCAGGGATTGATTCCGGAAACCGGGCTCTGACCCCGGTTTATTCCTGGCTTGGAACTCCGGCGAGATTTTTCAGCCAGGCATCCGCATTGCCATCCGAAGGTGCGCGCCAGTCGCCGCGAGGCGAGAGGGAGCCGCCCGAGCCGACTTTCGGGCCGTTGGGCATGGCGCTGCGCTTGAATTGGCTGGTCTCGAAGAAGCGCTTGAGGAAGACGCCGAGCCACTTGCGGATCGCGGCGAGCTTGTACTTGCCCTTCCACGCGTGCCAGGCGAGGAAGGCGACCTTGGATGGCGCGTAGCCGAAGCGCAGGGTGTAGTAGAGGTTGAAGTCCTGCAGCTCGTAGGGGCCGATGGTGTCTTCGGTGCGCTGTCGTCCCGGCACCAGTTCGGGGCTGATGTCGGTGTCGAGCACGCGGTGCAATGCTTTCTTCACGTCGTCGGTGAATTCGCCCGAGTCGGCGATCCAGCCGATCAGGTGCTGGATCAGGGTCTTCGGCACGCTGGCGTTGACGTTGTAGTGCGACATCTGGTCGCCGACGCCGTAGGTCGACCAGCCGAGCGCCAGCTCGGAGAGGTCGCCGGTGCCGACGACGATGCCGCCGTTGAGGTTGGCGAGGCGGAAGAGGTGGCTGGTGCGCTCGCCGGCCTGCACGTTCTCGAAGGTGATGTCGTAGACCTTCTTTCCCTTGGCGTAGGGGTGGCCGAGGTCCTTCAGCATCTGCAGGCACGAGGGGCGGATGTCGATCTCCTCGGCGGTGGCGCCGACCGCGCGCATCAGCTGCCAGGCCTGGTTGCGCGTGCGGGTGGAGGTGGCGAACCCGGGCATGGTGTAGGCGAGGATGTTGCGCCGGGGGAGCTTGAGCTCGTCCATGGCGCGCGCGCAGACGATCAGCGCCTGCGTCGAGTCGAGGCCGCCCGAGACGCCGATCACCACCTTCTTCGTGCCGGTGGCGCGCAGGCGCGTGGCAAGGCCCTGCACCTGGATGCGGTAGACCTCCTCGCAGCGCTGGTTGCGCGTGGCCGGGTCGCCGGGGACGTAGGGCAGGCGCTCGATCTTCCGTTCGAGGAGAACTTTTCCGGGAGGCGTCTTCAATGAAAACTCGATCGTGCGGAAGCGCGCCACTTCGGCCGCGTGGCGGCGTGCCGCATCGCCGAAGGTGTTCTGGCGCATGCGGTCGGCGGTGAGCCGCCCGAGGTCGACGTCGGCGGCGGTGAGCTGCGGCTCGGCCAAGAAGCGCCGCGATTCGGCGAGCAGGGTGCCGTTCTCGTAGATCATGCCGTGCCCGTCCCAGGCGAGGTCGGTGGTGGACTCGCCCTGGCCGGCGGCGCTGTAGAGGTAAGCGGCGAGGCAGCGCGCCGACTGGTTGCCGGCGAGCTGGCGGCGGTAGCCCTCCTTGCCGATGACGATGTTGGAAGCTGAAAGGTTGGCGATCACCGTGGCGCCGGCTAGCGCGGCAAAGGACGAGGGCGGCGCCGGCACCCAGAGGTCTTCGCAGATTTCGACGTGCAATACGAAATCCTTCAGCTCTGAAAGACGAAAAAGCAGATCCGCCCCAAACGGCGCTTTCTGCCCCGCGAGCTCGATCTCGGCTCGTCGGCTGGTGTCGCCCGGGGTGAACTGGCGCCGCTCGTAGAACTCGCGGTAGTTGGGCAGGTAGGTCTTGGGCACGACGCCAACCAGCCGCCCGGCGCAGATGAAGGCGGCGCAGTTGTAGAGCAGGCCGTCCACGACGACGGGCAGGCCAACCAGGGCCGCCAACGGCAAGGAAGAAGATTGCTTGAGAAGAAGCGAAAGAGCTGATTCCGATGCGTCCAGCAACGCCTGCTGGTGGAACAGGTCCTCGCTGGTGTAGGCCGAGAGGCCGAGCTCCGGGAACACCGCCAGCACCGCCTTGTCGCGCGCCGCGCGGCGCGCGAGCTCGAGCGTCGCCGCGGCGTTGAACGCCGGGTCGCCGACGCGCACCGCCGGCGTGGCTACCGCCAGCCGTACGAAGCCGTGCCGGTAGAGGTTGAAAAAGTCCTTCATAAGCGCATTTTACAGCACTTGGGTTATGGTGTTATAAGCCATATATGGCGACGCTGCATGAATGGGTGATTCTTCCCGACGGGGAATACGAATTTCTTTTTGAAGGCCCGTCCCGCTTTCTGCTGCGTTACGGCCGCCTGGTCGAGTACCGCGACGGCGTAAGGCGGGTGCGCGGGCGCCGGCTGCCCTATACGTTCCGCTCCATCGAGCAGCTGCGCTACGACTTCGAGCGCGATGTCGAAGCGGCTTGAAATCCGGGTGGGCGGCGCGGCGGATGCGCTCGACCGCTTCGAGGCGATGTGGAACCGCGCGGTCGAGGGCCGGCCGGCGCGCCGCCTGGAAGTGCTCTCCTTCGGCGACCTGCCGCTGCTGTTGAAGACGCTGACGCCGGCGCGCTGGGCGCTGCTGCTGCGGCTGCGCGCCGAGGGGCCGTTATCGATCTACGAGCTGGCGAAGAAGCTTGAGCGCGACTACAAAAACGTGCACACCGACGTGACGCAGCTCGCGGCGATCGGGCTGATCGCGAAGCAGGCCGACGCGCGGATCGTCGTGAACTGGGACGTGATCAACGCACGCCTCGGCTAGAATCGCGAGCCCCACGCCCGCCATGTCCCGCGCCACCGCCTTCCTCGTTCTCGCGGCCGCCAACCTCATGTGGGCGGGCAACTGGGTGCTCGGCCGCGCGCTGCGCGACGGCTTCGAGCCGGTGGCGCTCAATTTCTGGCGCTGGATCGTGGCCGTGCTGGCGCTCGCACCTTTCGCGGTGCCCGGCCTGCTGGCGAAGCGCGGAGTCCTGCGCGGCCACTGGGCCATCCTGCTGCTGCTCGCCTTCCTCGGCGTGGCGCTGTTCCAGAGCCTGGTCTACCTCGGCCTCCAGACCACCACTACGGTCAACGCGGTGCTGCTCAACTCCTCGGCGCCGCTCTTCATGCTGCTCTGCTCGTGGATGCTCGAGCGCGAGCGCGCCACGGCGCGCCAGCTCGGCGGCATCCTGGTCTCGCTCGCCGGGATCCTGGTGATCATGACGCGCGGCGAGCTCGGCCGGCTGCTGCAATTCGAGTTCCACGCCGGCGATGCCTGGGTCCTGCTCGCCATGCCGGTGTGGGGCCTCTACTCGGTGCTGCTCAAGCGCCGGCCGGCGCGGCTCGACGGCACCGAGCTCCTGTTCGTCATCTCGCTCGCCGGGGTTGCGCTGCTCGTTCCGGCGCTCGCCGTCGAAATCATGTTCACGCCGCCGCGCATGCCGACCGCAGCGGGCGCGGCCGGCGTTCTCTACATGGGCCTGTTCGCCTCGGTGGGCGCGTTCATCTGCTGGAATCGCGGCGTGGCCGCGGTGGGTCCCAACGCCGCCGGCTTCACGCTGCACCTGCTGCCGGCCTTCGGCACGCTGCTCGCGATCCTGTTCCTCGGCGAATCGTTCCAGGCTTTCCACGCCGCCGGCATCGCCACCATCCTCGCCGGCGTGATCGTCGCCACGCGCGCGCCGCGGCGCGCGGGCTAGCCCTTGGAATCGACCGTCGAATTTTGCGCCGGCCGGCCCGTTGCAGTCGGGCAGCGGGGCATGGTGACCAGCCCGCACCGCCTGGCTTCCGCCGCCGGCTCGGACATCTTGCGTGCCGGCGGCTCCGCGGTGGACGCGGCGCTCGCCGCGGCGGCGGTGCTTGCGGTGGTGTACCCGCACATGACAAGCGCCGGCGGCGACGCCTTCTGGCTGATTTACGACGCATCTGCGCGCCGCGTGCGCTTTCTCGACGGCGGCGGCCGCGCCGCCGCGAGCGCGGGCATCGATTACTTCCGGAGCCGCGGCATGGGCGAGATTCCGTTCCGCGGCATCCTGCCCGCCACGGTGACCACGCCGGGCGCGGTGGCGAGCTGGTGCGCGGCGCACGCGGCCCATGGCCGGCTACCTCTTTCGCGCACGCTGGAAGCGGCGATCGGCTATGCGCACGACGGTTTCCCGGTGAGCGCGCGCCTGTCGAACTGGATCGCCCGGTCCGCGTCCGAGCTGCGCGAATCTCCGGGCTGGGCGAAGATATTCCTGCCCGGGGGCGAGGCGCCGCGCGCCGGAGCGAAGCTCGCCAATCCGGGACTCGCGCAAACCCTGCAGGCGCTGGCCGACGGCGGCCGTGCCGGCTTCTACGAGGGGCCGGTGGCACGGGAGATGGCGCGCTTCGCGCGGGACGGCGGGGGCTTTTTCGTTGCCGCCGATCTCGCTGCGCAGCAGGCCAGGTGGGGCGAGCCGCTGAGAGGGACCTACCGCGACCTCACGCTCTACGAGACGCCGGCGCCGACCCAGGGCTTCACGGTCTTGCAGATGCTCAAGCTGATCGAGCCCTTCGAGCTGCACCGGAAAGATTTCGCCAACCCGCTGCGCGCGCACCTGATGGTGCAGGCGAAGCAGATCGCGTATCACGACCGCGACCGCTGGATCGGCGACCCGGCCTTCGTCGACGTGCCGATGGCGAAGCTCCTGTCCGGCGAATACCTGGACGAACGACGGCGCCTGATGGATCCGGCGCGCGCGCTGGCGTGGGACAAGGTGCCGTCCTACGGCAGCCTGAAAGGCGACACGGTGTACGTCGCCGCCGCGGATGCCGAGGGTAATGCCGTCTCCCTGATCAACAGTCTGTACGGCGTGTTCGGGTCCGGCATGGTCGCCGGCGATACCGGCGTGGTGCTGCAAAATCGCGGCGCGTATTTCTCGCTCGATCCGCGCCATCCCAATCGCCTCGAGCCCGGCAAGGTGCCGCTGCACACGCTCATCGCATCGCTCGGCTTCCGCAACGACCGGCTATGGAGCGCCCTCGGCTGCATGGGCGCCGACGGACAGCCGCAGATCCACCTGCAAGCCTATACGGCGATGATCGACCACGGCCTCGACGTTCAGCAGGCGGTGGAGGCGCCGCGCTGGCTTTCCGGACGTTTCGCGCTGGGTGAAGCCCGCGATACGCTGCACATCGAGAGCCGCTTTGGCGCGGCCGCGATCGCCGACCTGGAAGGCCGCGGCCACCTGGTCGACCGCTGGGGAGAGTGGAACGAACTTGCGGGCCACGCTCACGGCATTACGGTCGATGCGCAAGGCGGCGGGTACGCCGGCGGCGCCGACCCGCGCAGCGACGGCGCGGCGATCGGCTGCTAGCGCCCGGCGGCCTGGTTCAGGCGGCTTTCTTCCGGTTGGCTTCGAGCTTGGCGTCCACCAGCGCGACCGTCTCGTCCACCACGTCCAGGCGCATGCCCTTCTGCGCGGCCACGGTCTTCACCAGCCGGTCAACCCGCTCGATGTTGGGCGCGCCGGCGTAGAGCGCGCGTGCGGCGGAGGAGGGCGTGAGCAGTCCCTGCGCCGCGGCAGCGTACTTCTCGAAGGGCACCATGTCCTTCTCGCTCGCGCCGAGCACGATGCAAAGCTTCACCACCCAGTTGTAGACGGCGCGCGAGGCTTCGAGGTCGGAGTGCACTGCGTCCTTGATCGGGCGGATGCCTTCCTTGGTGACGCAGCGGTAGTTGCCGGCGATCAGCATGGCCCACTTGGCGAGCGGCACGAACACCGAGTCGTGCACCTTGAGCTTGACCGGCAGCTCGATCTTTTCCTTGCCCGTGTCGAAGCGCGCCTGCTCGATGTCGGTCTCCAGGCGCCGCAGCACCGCGGTGTGCGCATCGGAATCGAAGCGCGCCGACTTGAAGTTGGTCGGCAGGCGCACTTGCAGCACGTTCACCTTGTCCTCCGGCGGGCGGAAGGCCTGCGGATCCGGGCTGCACAGCGTCATGGTCCTCGGGTCGAAGCCGTCCCAGACCGTCGCGTCGGTATAGCAGGAGCGGCAGGCGTCGGCGTTCACGCCCGGGATGCGCTTGAGATAGGGCAGGGGCGGCATGTTCATGATCGACATGCAGGGCACGCGCGAGCGCGCCACCGCGTCGAGCAGCTCGCGCACGCCGCTCGAGCGGTACTGCGGCTCCTGCATCGCGAGGGCGACGAGGTCGTAGTCGGCGGGCTTGGCATCGGCCGGGCCGCCGGCGGTGAGCTTGCCGCGAAGCCTCTTGGTGTTGACCTCGACGAGGCCCGCGCGGCCCTTGACGGGCATGCGCACGACGGCGCCTTCCTTGTTGATGAGCTCGGCCTCGGCCGGCAGGCAGATCATCTTCGCGTTGTGTCCGGCGAGCGCGAGCTTGGTGGCGAGCAGCGAGCCGTAGGACGCACCGAGGATGAGGATGTTGTAGGGCTTGGTCATTTCACATCGTGGAACGTGGTTCCACGCCTCCTGCCCGCATCCTAACTCAGAGCCAGCCGGCCTTCCTGAAGCGGAGCCAAAGATAGAAATTGGATAAAAGCATCGCGCCCAGCGCCATGGGATAGCCATACGACCAGTCGAGCTCCGGCATGTTCTTGAAATTCATGCCGTAGAGACTGGCGATAAAAGTCGGCACGGCGATCAGCGCTCCCCAGGCCGCCAGGCGCTTGGTGACCTCGGTTTCACCGATGGTGATGGTGGCGAGCGTCACCTGCATCGCAGTGTTCACCGTGTCGCGCGCGGTGTCGATCGACTGGTTGAGCCGCGCCAGGTGGTCGGTGACGTCGCGGAAATACTCGCCCAGCCCGGCGCAGACCTGCGGCACGCGGCCGCCGTAGAGCTTGCCGGCGTACTCGAGCAGCGGGGCGACGGCGTGCTTGAGGGTGATCAGCTTCTGCTTGACGTAGTACAGCGACTCGATGCTCGCGCGCTGCGAGGTCGAGACGAACATCTTCCCCTCCACCGCCTCGAGCTCCATCTCGATGGCGTTGAGCACCGGGAAGTAGCGGTCGACCACCGCGTCCATCAGCGCGTAGAGCACGTAGCCAGCGCCGATCTTGAGCAGCTCCGGCTCGCGCTCGGCGCGCGCGCGCACGTCGAGGAAGCCGCGCTCGGCGTGCTGGCGCACCGAGACCACGTAGTTGGGGCCGACGAAGATGTTGATCTCGCCGGTCTTCAGCTCGTCGCCGGCGATCTCGATGGTGTGGATGACGACGAACAGCAGGTCGTCGTATTCCTCGATCTTGGGCCGCTGGTGGCCCTGGCGCGCATCCTCGACCGTCAGCGCCGGCAGGTCGAACTCCTTCGCCATCTCCTCGATCTCGGGGTCGCTCGCGTCCTTCAGCGCCACCCAGACGAAGCAGCCCGGGCGCGCGAGGTAGTTCCGGATCTCGCGCTTGTCGACTTCGGCGATCTTTTTTCCGTCCTGGTAGGCGGCGCAGTTGACAAGCATGGGCGGCATAATACGGACTTTTTGAGGCCGTTTATGCCCGACATCAGCCGCCGCGCCGCGGCGCTGGGAACCGAGAACGCCTTCGTCGTGCTGGCGGAGGTGAATGCGCTCGCCCGGCAGGGCAAGGACATCATCAGCTTCTGCATCGGCCAGCCCGACTTCCCGGCGCCGGAGCATGTGCAGGAGGCGGCGATCCGCGCCATCAAAGGCGGCAAGCACGGCTACACGCCCTCGGCCGGCATCGACGAGCTGCGCGAGGCGGCCGCCCGCTACCTCGGGCAAATGCGCGGCGGCCTGCCGATCCGCCCGCAGGACGTCGTGGTGGGCGCCGGCGCCAAGCCGTTCATTGCTTACGCCATCCTTTCGACCACCGACTACGGCGCGGGCGACGAAGTCATCTACCCCAATCCCGGCTTTCCGATCTACGAGTCCCAGATCGTGGCCCATGGCGCCAGGCCCGTTCCGCTTCACCTTCGTGAATCGAAGAATTTTGCTTTTGATTTGAATGATCTGGAAAAGCTGATCAGCAAGAAAACCCGGCTGCTCATCCTCAATTACCCGCACAATCCCACCGGGGGTGTTTTAACCAAAAAAGTTCTCCAGGATGTTGCAGAAATTCTGAAAAGACACCCCCAAGTCTGGGTCTACGCCGACGAGATCTACTCGCGCCTGGCCTACCAGGAGGACTTCTTTTCCATCGCCCAGGTCCCGGGCATGTACGAGCGCACCATCATTTCCGACGGTGCGTCGAAGACCTGGGCCATGACCGGCTGGAGGATCGGCTTCACCTCGAACCCGGCGCTCGCGCCGGTGTTCACGCGCTGGATCACCAATACCGACTCCTGCGCCTCGCAGATCAGCCAGTGGGCGGCGGTGGAGGCGGTCAACGGCCCGCAGGACGCGGCGGAAATGATGAAGAAGAGCTTTCACGAGCGCCGCGACCTGATCGTTTCCCTGTTGAACAAGGTGCCCGGCGTGAAATGCCTGGTGCCCGGCGGCGCGTTCTACGTCTGGCCCAACGTCACCGAGGCCTGCCGCATGGTCGGCGCCGCCGATTCCGAGGAATTCCGCAAGCGCCTGCTCAACGAGGCGGGCGTGGCGCTGCTCGCCGACATCCACTTCGGCACCCGCGTGCCGGGCGAAGGCCAGCACGTGCGCTTCTCCTACGCCGCCTCCCGCGAGGCGATCGAGAAGGGCGTGGCGCGCATGGTGGAATTCATCCGGAAGAACACGAAAAAAGCCGCGTGAAAGAGATTTGGCGGCCGAGCGTCACGGTCGCGGCCATCATCGAGAAGGACGGCAGGTTTCTCGTCGTCGAGGAGGTTGCCGACGGCCGGCGCGTGATCAACCAGCCGGCCGGACACCTCGATCCCGGCGAATCGCTCGTCGAGGCCTGCCGCCGCGAAGTGCTGGAAGAGACCGCGCACCGCTTCGAGCCGACGGGATTGGTCGGCGTCTACCGCTGGTACTACGCGCCGCAGGACGTCACGTTCCTGCGCTTTAGTTTTCGGGGGGATGTTTTTGAAAAAGAATCTTCCAGGACATTGGATCGGGAAATTGTCGCAATTCATTGGCTGACTTTTGAACAGCTGAAGGGCAGAGCCTCGGAACACCGCTCGCCGCTGGTGCAGAAATGCGTCGAGGACTACCTCGCCGGGCGGAATTTCCCGTTGCAGCTGTTCTCCAAGGACTTCGCATGAAAATCGTCGTCGGCATGTCAGGCGGGGTGGATTCCTCGGTGGCCGCGCTGCTGCTCAAGCGCGCGGGGCACGAGGTGGTGGGCCTGTTCATGAAGAACTGGGAGGACGACGACGACCAGTATTGTCCGGCGCGCGAGGACCTGGTGGAGGCCGCCGCGGCCGCCGACCGCATCGGCATCGAGCTCGAGGCGGTGAATTTCTCGGCCGAGTACCGCGAGCGCGTTTTTGCCGAATTCCTGCGCGAGTACGCCGCCGGGCGCACGCCCAACCCGGACGTGCTGTGCAACGCCGAGATCAAGTTCCGCTCCTTCCTCGACCACGCCATGCGCCTGGGTGCCGAGAAAATTGCTACGGGGCATTACGCCAGAACGGATGGGGTTTTTCTGTTGAAAGGCAGGGATGCGGAAAAAGATCAAAGCTACTTTCTGCATCGCCTCAACCAGCAACAACTTTCCCGCGTCGTATTTCCGCTCGGCGCGATGAAGAAGTCAGACGTGCGCAAGCTCGCCAAGGAAGCCGGGCTGGCCAACCATGCGCGCAAGGACTCGACCGGCATCTGCTTTATCGGCGAGCGGCCGTTCCGCGAGTTCCTCAACCGCTATCTCCCCAGGGCGCCGGGAAAAATCGTCGATGAGAAAGGAAAAACGATCGGCGACCACATCGGCCTCGCCTTCTACACCATCGGCCAGCGCAAGGGCATCGGCATTGGTGGCAAGGGCGAGGCGTGGTATGTGGCCGGGAAGGACATGAAGTCGAATGAGCTGCTGGTGGTGCAAGGCCACGACCATCCCTTGCTTCTCAAGAAGGAATTGAAGGCCGATGACGCGACCTGGGTTGCCGGCCACGCGCCCGCCGCGCCGTCGACGCATTTCGCCAAGACGCGCTACCGGCAGGCCGACGCACCGTGCACCCTTGCCGGGGTGCTCGAGAGCGAGATCAAGATCGACTTCCCCGCGCCGCAGTGGGCGGTGACGCCGGGGCAATCGGTCGTGCTCTACGACGGCGAGGTGTGCCTCGGCGGTGGCGTGATCAGCTAGAAATCCGCGCCCTTACTTCGGGACCTGCGGGACGGTGTCGGCGAAAGGCGGGCGCTCCATCAGGCGGGCGTAGTGACGGGCGAGGGCCGGGTACTCGGTGTGCCAGTCGATGTCGCCGGGATTGCGAAAGCCGAGCCAGCCGACGCAGCAGCCGACCGCGATGTCGGCGAGGGAATACTTGTCGTTGAGGTACAGGGCGCGCTCGCCGAGCTCCGTGCTCATCTGCGCCATGCCGCGCTGCATGCGCGCGAGCTGCTTGTCGGTCCAGGCTTTGCTGCGTTCCTTCTTGTCCCGCTGCAACTCCGAGCGAATCAGGATGCCCGCGTCGGTCACGCCGTCGGCCAGCGCCTCCCAGCGGCGCGCCGCGACGCGCTCGCGCATGTCGTCGGGGATCAGCCGGCCGATGGGCGACACGGCGTCGAGGAATTCGACGATCACGCGCGAGTCGTACAGCGCGGAGCCGTCGTCGAGCACCAGGGTCGGGATCTTGCCGAGCGGGTTATGCGGATTGACCGGATTGTCGACCGGCCCGACGTCCACCAGCTCGAGGTCGCACTCGATCTTCTTCTCGGCGAGGAAGATGCGCACCTTGCGCGTGTAGGGACTGGCGAGGGAAGCGAGCAGTTTCATGAGGGGCGCGGATTATACCTTTGCGATGCAGGCTCTAACGCGCCGGCGCAGCTCCGGGATGACGCGTTTTCCGAACCACGGGTGCTCGCTGACCCATTTGCGGTTGCGCCAGCTCGGGTGCGGCAGCGGAAAGAAGGCTGGCAGGTACTCATGGTAGGCGCGCACGGTAGCGGAGAGGGATGGCTTCTTTGTAAAAGATAGATAGTAGTTTTGCGCGTAACGACCGGTCAGCAAGGTGAGATTGACGAAAGGCAAAGCCGCCAGGAAGCGCGGCTGCCAAAGCGGCGCGCATTCCGGGCGCGGCGGCAGGTCGGCGCCGCCCACCGTTCCCGGGTAGCAAAGCCCGATCGGCACGATGGCGATGAGCGAGGTGTCGTAGAACGTGTCGCGATCGAGCGCGAGCCATTCGCGCAGCACGTCGCCCGAGGCGTCGTTCCAGGGGATGCCGCTCTCGTGCACGCGCCGCCCCGGCGCCTGGCCGACGATCAGCAGGCGGGCCCTGGCGCCGAAGCGGAACACCGGCCTCGGCTCGAGGTGCTTCTCGCACACCCTGCAGGACTTCGCTGCCGAGAGCAAGACCCTCATCCCGATATAATAGAGGCATGCCTTCGCCGCTCGCCGCGCTCTCGCCGCTCGACGGGCGATACGCAAGGACCGTCGACCCCCTGCGGCAGTACTTCAGCGAGCAGGCGCTCATCCGCTACCGCGTCAGGATCGAGCTCGCCTGGCTCGAGGCGCTCGCCGCCGACCGCGGCATTCGCGAAATCAAGCCGTTCAGCAAGAAAACCTCTGCGCAGCTCAAAAAGCTCGTCGACAGTTTCTCGCAGCGCGATGCCGAGCACATCAAGAACATCGAGGCCGAGACCAACCACGACGTCAAGGCGATCGAGTACTGGCTGCGCTCGAAGCTGGGCCGCGACGGCGAAGCGCAGCGGGCGGTGGAATTCATCCATTTCGCCTGCACTTCGGAGGACATCAACAACGTCGCCTACGCGCTGATGATGGCGGACGCGCGCCGCCACGTGCTGCTGCCGCGCCTCGACGAGGTGGTGCGCACGCTGCGCGCGCTGGCGCACCGGCACGCGGCGGCGCCGATGCTCGCGCGCACCCATGGCCAGGCGGCGACGCCGACTACGCTGGGCAAGGAGATGGCGAACTTCGCGCATCGCCTCGCGCGCGCCGGCGGCCGCATTGCCAAGGTGGCGGTGCTCGCCAAGATGAACGGCGCGGTCGGCAACTACAACGCCCACCTCGCGGCCTACCCCGGTTTCGCCTGGGAGGGCCTGTGCCGGCGCTTCGTCGAGCGCCTCGGGCTGGAATTCAACGCCTATACCACGCAGATCGAGCCGCACGACTGGCTGGCGGAGCTGCTCGATGCCTACGCGCATGCCAACAGCGTGCTGCTCGACCTCGATCGCGACCTGTGGGGCTACGTGTCGCTGGGGTACTTTTCGCAACGGACGAAGAAGGGCGAAGTCGGCTCCTCCACCATGCCGCACAAGGTGAACCCGATCGACTTCGAGAACTCCGAGGGCAACATCGGCATTGCCAATGCGCTGCTGCGCCACCTGTCGGAGAAGCTGCCGGTGTCGCGCTGGCAGCGCGATCTCTCGGACTCGACCGCGCAGCGTAATCTCGGCGCCGCGCTCGGCCATACGCTGCTCGCCTACGCCTCCTGCCTGCGCGGCCTCGGCAAGCTGCAGGCCGACCCGCGGCGGCTGGCGGCGGATCTGGAGGCGAATTGGGAAGTGCTCACCGAGGCGGTGCAGCAGGTGATGCGCCGCCACGGCGTGCCGGACGCCTACGACAAGCTCAAGGCGATCAGCCGCGGCCGGCGCCTCGACCGCCGCGCCCTCGCTGCCTTCATCCGCAAGCTGCCCATCCCGGCCGAAGCGCGCAAGCGCCTGCTGGCGCTCACGCCGGCGAAATACACCGGCCTGGCGGAGGGGCTCGCCAGGAAGGTATGAGGTTTTGCGTCATCGTCTTGCTGGCCTTCAGTGCGGCGACTGAAGCGCAGGAGATCGTCACCTTGGCGAGCCGGCCGGGGGTGACGCAGTCCTTTTTCGTCGCCGGCATGGGCGGGCGCAAGCCCGAGGCGGTGGCGCTGCTCTACGTGGGCGGCGACGGCATCATCCGCCTGCGCATGGAGGGCGGCCAGCCAAAGTTCAGCACGAATAATTTTCTGCCGCGCTCGCGTGGCGAGTTCATCCGCAACGGCGTGCAGCCCGTGGTGATGGACTCGCCTTCCGACCAGCCCAGCGGCCTGACCGACCATTACCGCTCGAGCGAGCAACAAGCCGAAGACGCGCGCGCAGTGCTCGCCGAGCTCAAGAAGCGCTTTGCGCAGCTCCCGGTGTTCCTGGTCGGCACCAGCCGGGGCACGATCAGTGCCGCGTTCCTCGGCCGCGCCCTGGGCAACGAGGTCGCGGGCGTAGTGCTCACCTCGACGTTATTCCTGTCGCCGCGCGGGGCGAGCCTCTCGGGCTTCGACTACGCCTCGATCAAGGCGCCGCTGCTCTTTGTCCACCATCGCGAGGACACCTGCCAGCAGACGCCGTATAACGAGGCGCACCGTCTTTCGGCGCGCTATCCCCTGATCTCGGTGAAGGGCGGCAAGCCGGCGGAGTCGGGCCCCTGCGACCCGTTCGCGGCGCACGGCTACTGGGGCAACGAGCACGAAATCGTCGACGCCATCGCGGCGTGGATGCTGAAGAAACCCTATTCGCGCGAGATCGACTGACGATGCTGTACGCCGCCACCATCTTTCTCTCGTCGTTCCTGCTGTTTCTGGTGCAGCCGCTGATCGCGCGCCTGATCCTGCCGTGGTTCGGCGGCAGCGCGGCGGTGTGGACCACCTGCATGCTGTTCTTCCAGGCGCTGCTGCTCGCCGGCTATGCCTACGCGCATTTTCTTCAACGAAATGTTTTGGATGGGAAACGCAAGGCGCTGATCCACAGCATCCTTCTGGCTGTCGCGGTCGCCACGCTGCCGATCGCGCCGACGGAATCGTGGAAGCCGGCGGGCGACGCCGAGCCGGTGACGCGCATCCTGCTCCTGCTCGGCGCCACCATCGGCCTGCCCTATCTGCTGCTCGCCTCCACCAGCCCGCTGCTGCAGGCCTGGTTCACGCAGGCGCGCCCCGGCGCGAATCCCTACCGCCTGTTTGCCGTCTCCAACCTCGCCTCGCTGATCGCGCTCATCGGCTATCCGTTCCTGGTGGAGCCGGTGTTCAGCGCGCACCAGCAGGTCACGCTCTGGTCATGGCTGTTCGCGCTCTTCGCCGTGATTTGCGCTGCGGTCGCCTGGAATACGCCGATGGGTCCTGTCGAAAATGTTTTTTCAAAAGAAGCTTCTTCTATTGAAAAAAGCAGCGTCGCTCTCTGGTTGGTGCTGTCGGCGGCCGGCTCGGCGCTGCTGCTTGCGGTCACCAACCACCTGACGCAGAACGTCGCCTCGGTGCCGCTGCTGTGGCTGGTGCCGCTCACGCTCTATCTCGCCACCTTCGTCATCGCCTTCGAAGGCAAGAACTGGTACCGGCCCGAATGGCTGTGGAGCTTCATCCTGGTGGCGTTCATCGGCATGGCGTGGCTGCTGGTGGATGCCGACTATCACTACGACCTGCCGCTGCAGCTCGCCATCTTCCTGCCGGGCATGTTCCTCGGCTGCCTGTTTTGCCACGGCGAGCTCTACCGGCTGCGGCCGGCGCCGGCGCAGCTGACCGCCTTCTATCTCTGCGTGTCGGCGGGCGGGGCGCTCGGCGGCCTGCTGGTGGCGGTGGCGGCGCCGCTCGTCTTCAACGGCTACTACGAGCTCGGCGCCGCGCTGGTGCTGGTCGGGGCGCTCGCCGCGCTGCGATTCGCCGCCGTCAACCGCGTTGCCCAGGTCCTCAGCCTGGGTGTCCTGCTCGCGCTGTCGGCGAGCGCGGTCTACGACGCGCTGCGCGACAAGCGCGACGTGCGCATCGCGGCGCGCAATTTCTATGGCGTGCTGCGCGTGAAGGAATACGGCGCCGGCACCGAGGCGCACCTGCGCCGCCTGGTGCATGGCACCATCATGCATGGGGAGCAATACCTGGCGCCGCAGCGGCGCGGCGAGCTGACCACCTACTACGGCGAGCCCAGCGGCATCGGTGCGGCGATTCATTCGCGCCAGCCGGGGGCGGTGCGCGTTGGCGTCATCGGCTTGGGCACCGGGACCATCGCCGCCTATGGCAGACCGGGCGACGTCTACCGCTTCTACGACATCAATGCCCGCGTCATCGCGCTGGCGAAAAGCGAGTTCACCTACCTCGCTGACAGCCGGGCGAAGATCGAGCTGGCGCTCGGCGACGCGCGCCTGACGCTCGAGCGCGAGCCGCCGCAGAATTTCGACGTGCTGGCGGTCGACGCCTTCTCGAGCGACGCCATCCCGGTGCACCTCATCACGCGCGAGGCGCTCGGCGTCTACCTGCGCCACCTGAAGCCGGGCGGCATCGTCGCCTACCACGTCTCGAACCGCTTCCTCGACCTGATCCCGGTGGTGGCGCGCGTGGCGAAGGAAAACGGCGCCTATTCCGTGCTGGTGCGCGATGACCCGGAAGACGAGGAGGACGGCGGCGGCCGCTCGCGCAGCGACTGGGTGCTGGTGTCGCGCGACGCGGCCGCGCTGCGGCGCGAGGCGATCGAGGACGTCGGCGCGGTGGGCATCGAGGAGCGCCCCGAGTGGCGCACCTGGACCGACGACTACTCGAACCTGATCCAGATCCTCAAGTAGCTAGACGACGGCGCCGTCGTTCTCGTCGCGCCGCTCGCGCTTGGGCGGCTGGATGAACTGGTCGCGCCGGGCGCCGAGCCACATCAGCAGCGGGCTCGCCACCAGCACCGAGGAGTAGATGCCGAACAGGATGCCGATGGTGAGCGCCAGCGCGAAATAGTGCAGCGCCGCGCCGCCGAAGATCAGCATGGTGGTGACCATCATCTGCGTGCAGCCGTGGGTGATGATGGTGCGCGAGATGACGCCGGTGATCGAGGCATCGATCACCTCGCGCGTGGTGGCGCGCCGCATCTTGCGGAAGTTCTCGCGCACGCGGTCGAACACCACCACCGACTCGTTGACCGAGTAGCCGAGCACCGCCAGCACCGCGGCCAGCACCGGCAGCGAGAATTCCCACTGGAAGAAGGCGAAGCAGCCGAGGATGATCACCACGTCGTGCAGGTTGGCGATGATCGCCGACAGGCCGAAGCGCCACTCGAAGCGCAGCCACAGGTAGAAGACGATGCCGATGGCGGTCACCAGCAGCGCGAGCGAGCCGAGCTCGACCAGCTCCTTGCCGATCTGCGGTCCGACGAACTCGACGCGCCGCAATTCCGCCGTCTGGTTCTCGTTCTTCAGGACCTGGATCACCTTCTGCGAAAGATCGGCGCTCGACTGGTTCTTTTCCAGGTGCATGCGGATCAGCACCTCGCGCGAGGAGCCGAAATTCTGCACCTCGGACTTGTAGCCGCCGCGGTCGAGCGCCTGGCGGATGCCGTCGACGTTGGCCCCCTGCGTGTAGCCGACCTCGATCAGCGTGCCGCCGGTGAATTCGATCGAGAAATTGAGTCCCCGGTGCGCGAGGAAGAACACCGCGGCAAGAAAGGTGATCAGCGAGATGACGTTGAACGCCAGCGCATGCTGCATGAACGGGATGACGCGCCGGATCTTGAAGAATTCCATCGGCTAGCTCATTTCCATGCCGTGTTGCCGATCGACAGGCTCGCCACCTTGCGGCGGTGGCCGTAGGTCAGGTTGACGACGGCGCGCGAGACCACTACGGCGGAAAACATCGAGGTGAGGATGCCCAGGCAGTGCACCACGGCGAAGCCGCGCACCGCGCCGGGGACCATCAGCAGGGAAACGCCGACGATGAAGGTGGTCGCGTTGGAGTCGAGGATGGTCGCCCAGGCCCGCTCGTAGCCCGCGGCGATCGCCGCCTGCGGCGTGGCGCCGCCGCGCAATTCTTCCCGGATCCGCTCGTTGATCAGCACGTTGGCGTCGATCGCCATGCCGAGCGTCAGCGCGATGGCGGCGATGCCGGGCAGGGTGAGGGTGGCCTGCAGCAGCGAGAGCAGCGCCACCAGCAGCAGCAGGTTGACCGCCAGCGCGGCCGACGAGATCAGGCCGAACAGCACGTAGTACGCCGACATGAAGGCGACGATGGCGAGGAAGCCCCACAGCGTGGCGTTGAAGCCCTTGTCGATGTTGTCGCGCCCGAGGCTCGGGCCGACGGTGCGCTCTTCGATGATTTCCATCGGCGCGGCGAGCGAGCCGGCGCGCAGCAGCAGCGCGATGTCGTTCGCCTCGGTGGTGCTCATGCGGCCGGAAATCTGCACCCGGCCGCCCGGAATCTCGCTGCGGATCACCGGCGCGGTGATGACCTCGCCGCGGTTTTTCTCGATCAGCAGGATGGCCATGCGCTTGCCGATGCTCTCGCGCGTCACCTCCTGGAAGATGCGCGCGCCCTGGCCGTCGAGGCGCAGGTGCACCGCCGGCTCCTGGGTCTGGTTGTCGAAGCCGGGCTGCGCGTCGGTGAGCCGGTCGCCAGTGAGCACCACCTGCTTTTTGACCAGCAGCGGCGCGCCGTTACGCTCGACGTAGTACTCGGTGCCGAAGGGTACCTCGCCGCGTGCCGCTGCAGCGAGCACCGCCGGGTTCATGCGCTCCTCGTCCACCATGCGGATTTCGAGGCTGGCGGTGCGCCCGAGGATGTCCTTCGCTTTCGCGGTGTCCTGCACGCCGGGCAGCTGCACCACCACGCGGTCGGTGCCCTGCTGCTGGATCACCGGCTCGGCCACGCCGAGCTCGTTGATGCGGTTGTGCAGCGTGGTGATGTTCTGCTTCAGCGCGTACTCCTGCGTGCGTCGCACGGCCTCGGGCTTGAGGGTCGCGATCAGCAGGAAATCCTGCCCGTCGTCGCGCTCGGTGACCGCGAGGTCGGGCAGGTTGACGAGCAGCGTCTCGCGCGCCTTCTCGCGCAGCGCCGCTTCGCGGAAGCGCACGCGCAGCGTCTGTCCTTCGCGCGCGATGCCGCCGTGGCGGATGTCCTTCTCGCGCAGCGCCGAGCGCACGTCGCCGGTGAGGCTTTCGAGCCGCTTGGTGATCGCCGCCTGCATGTCGACTTGCAGCAGGAAATGCACGCCGCCGCGCAGGTCGAGGCCGAGGTACATCGGCAGCGCGTGCAGCGCCGAGAGCCAGCGCGGCGAAGCCGGCAGCAGGTTGAGCGCCACCACGTAGCTGCGGTTCGCCTCGTCCGGATTGAGGGCGTGCTCGATCAGGTCGCGCGCCTTGAGCTGCATATCGGTGTCGGCGAAGCGCACGCGCAGGCTGGTCGGGTCGATCACCGCGCCGGTATAGGCGAAATTCTCCTTCTGCAGCAGCGCCTCGACCCGCCCGAGCAGCGCCGTATCCACCTTGACCAGCGCCTTGACGCTCGACACCTGCACGGCCGGCGACTCGCCGAAGAAATTCGGCAGCGTATAGAGCAGCGCGGCGAGGACCGCCACCCCCACCAGGGCGTACTTCCAGACGGGGAAGCGATTCACTTACAGGATTGCAATCGATTTGCTTACTGAAGGGTTTTCAGCGTTCCCTTGGGCAGCGGCAGCTGCACCGCGGAGCGCTGCACCACGATCTCGATGTTGGGCGCGATTTCCAGCGTCACGTATTGGTCGCCGAGCTTGGTGATGCGGCCGACCACGCCGCCGGCGGTAATCACCTCGTCGCCCTTCTGCAGCGCTTCGACCATCGCCTTGGTCTCTTTGGCGCGCTTCATCTGCGGACGGATCATGAGGAAGTAGAGCAGCACGAACATGAGGACGATCGGCAGGAAGCCGAGAAATCCCGGATCGCCGCCCGCTGCCGGGGTGGCCTGCGCGTAAGCTGAAGAGATGATCACTGCGGACTCCGTGAAAAAGAGCGTGAATTATAGCCGCTGGCGGTCGGCCAGCAGGGCCTTTGCCGTTTCATCATAGGCGCTCTTTTCAATCGCAAGGCGAAGCGCGGCCATTAGCTCCTGGTAGTAGTGCAGGTTGTGCAGGGTATTGAGGCGGGCGCCGAGGATCTCGTTCGCCTTCTGCAGGTGATGCAGGTAGGCGCGCGTGAAGTGACGGCAGGTATAGCAGGCGCAGCGCTCGTCGAGCGGGCCGACGTCGTCCCGGTAGCGCGCGTTGCGGATCTTGACGTCGCCGAAGCGCGTGAAGAGCCAGCCGTTCCTCGCGTTGCGCGTGGGCAGCACGCAGTCGAACATGTCGACGCCCGCGCCGACCGCGCCGATCAGGTCTTCGGGCGTGCCCATGCCCATGAGGTACCGGGGCTTGTCCGCCGGTAATTTCGGCGTGATATGGCGCATGACGCGCTCGCGGTCCTCCTGCGGCTCGCCCACCGAGAGCCCGCCGATCGCATAGCCCTGGAAGTCGATGCCCTTCAGCTTGTCGAGCGACTCGTCGCGCAGCGCCTCGTACATGCCGCCCTGGAGGATGCCGAACAGGACGCCCGGGTAGGCCGCGCGGGAACGCTGTGCCCAGCGCATCGAGAGCTGCATTGATTTTTCCGCCTGCTTCTCGGTCGCCGGGTAGGGCGTGCACTCGTCGAACACCATGGCGATGTCGGTGTTCAGGACTTTTTGAATCTTCATCGACTCTTCCGGCGTCAGGAACAGCTGGTCGCCATTGATGGGCGAGGCGAAGCGAACGCCTTCCTCGGTGATTTTTCTCATTGCACCCAGGCTGAAGACCTGGAAGCCGCCCGAGTCCGTCAGGATCGGCCGGTCCCAGCCCATGAAGCGATGCAGGCCGCCGTGCTTTTCAACCACCTCGAGCCCCGGGCGCAGCCACAGGTGGAAGGTGTTGCCGAGCACGATCTGCGTGCCGTTCGCGACCAGTTCGTCGGGCGACATGGCCTTGACCGAGCCGTAGGTGCCTACCGGCATGAAAGCCGGCGTGTCGACCACGCCCCGCTCGAACTGGAGCGTTCCGCGCCGGGCTTTTCCATCCGTTTTCGATGTTTTGAAAATCATGTTTCGATCAGCATCGCGTCGCCGTAGGAGAAGAATCGGTAGCGGCGCTCGATGGCGTGCCGATAGGCCTTGAAGGCGCGGTCCTTGCCGGCGAAGGCGCAGACCAGCATCAAAAGAGTCGATTTTGGCAAATGGAAGTTCGTCAGCAGCCGCTTGACCACCCGGAACTGGAAGCCGGGAGTGATGAAGAGGTCCGTCTCCCCTTCGCTTTTCCCGGTCAGCGCGGCGGTCTCCAGCGCGCGCAGCGAGGTCGTGCCGACCGCCAGGACGCGCGTTCCACTCAAGGATTCCATGATGCCGCCGGCAATCGAATAACGCTCCCGGTGCATGCGGTGGTCCTCCACCTGCGCGGAGCGCACCGGCTGGAAGGTGCCGGCGCCGACGTGCAGGGTCAGGGCGACGGTTTGCGCGCCGCGCGCGCGGATGCGCTCGAGCAGCGCTTTGTCGAAATGCAGGCCCGCGGTCGGCGCGGCAACCGCCCCCGGTTGCACGGCATAGACGGTCTGGTAGCGCTCGGCGTCACCGCGTCCGGGCGCGTGCCGGATGTAGGGCGGCAGCGGCACCGCGCCGTATTGTTCCAGCACGCCGGCGATGTCGCGGGAAAACCGTACGCGATACAGATCTGCCTTCCGTTCCAGGACTCTGACCAGGATGTCCTTTTCAATGATCAATTCGGCATCCGTTGGCAGGGAGTGGCTGGCGCGGATCAGTGCCAGGGCCTCGCGCGCGGTGAGCATGCGCTCGACAAACACCTCGGCCCTGCCGCCGGTGCGCTTCCTGGCCGCGAGGCGCGCCTTGATGACGCGGGTATCGTTCAGCACGACGGCGTCCTCCGGTCCGACCAGGGAAGGCAGGTCCGCGAAGCGCAGGTCTCGCAGGTTTCCCTCGGCATCCACATGCAGGAGCCTGCTGGCCGCGCGCCGCCCGGCGGGGTGCTGCGCGATGAGCCCGGCGGGCAGGGAATAATCGAATTCGGAGAGAAGCACCGCGGCAATTATAATTTCGCCCCCGGGCCGGAATGGCGGAACCGGCAGACGCAGCGGACTCAAAATCCGCCGACCGCAAGGTCATGAGAGTTCGAGTCTCTCTTCCGGCACCAGAAACTTCGTCGAAAGCCAGCCATGGTTCCCAGGACGTTGCCGCGCAAGCTCTTGTTCAGGCTGGCGCTCGCCATCGTCCTCGACACCGCGGTACAGCTGCTGTGGAAGGTGGCGGCATTGCAGCTGCCGGCACTGAGCCCGCTTCTGCTGCTGGTGGCGGCGCTCTTTGGCTGGCAGCTCCTCAACTGGCTGCGCGTGCTCGAAAGTTCCGACCTGAGCTACTCGCAGCCCATCACCGCCCTGAGCCTGGTCACGGTGTTCATCCTGTCCGCCTTGTATCTCGGCGAAAGCGTCGACCTGACCAAGATCCTCGGCACCGGCTTCGTGCTCGCCGGCGTCTGGTTCATCAGCCGTACCGACTATGACAGCGGGTCCCGATGAGCGTGATCACCATCGGGGTGCTGCTGGTCATGCTGTGCGGAATCATCGAAGGCGTCGCGCAGCTCTTCTTCAAGAAGTCGGCGCTGGACCCGGCCGCCAAGCGGCGCTGGGTGGCGGCGGGGATCGCGCTATTCATCCTCCAGGCGCTGGTCTACACGGGCGCCTTGCAGTTCGTCGAGATCAGCACCGCGTTTCCGATCGCCAGTATTTCCTACGTCGTCGTCGCAATACTCTCCCGGCTGCATCTGGAAGAGCCCGTGACCGGCAGGCGATGGATCGGCGTCGGGCTGATCATGGTCGGCGTGACCTTGCTGGCCGTCCACGCGTGAGCGAGCCCGGCTACTCGATCCGCTTCGTCGCGTCCGAAGCGCAGATCGATTCGAGCCTGTGGCAGGCCTGCTTTGCCCCGCCGCTCGAAGGGCGCTGGTGGTATTCCGCGCTGGAAAAGAGCGGGCTCGACGACCAGTTCGCATTCCTCTACGGCGTGATCCTTCGCGGCGGCACCCCGGTCGGCATCGCCCCGGCGTTCGTCATGGACTTTCCGGTGGCCCTGGTGGCGCCGGACTGGATGCGGGGCGCCATCGAAATTCTGGGCCGCGGTTTCCCGGCGCTCGCCCGTCCGCGCACGCTGTTCGTGGGCTCGCCCTGCGCCGATGAAGGGACGGTGGGGACGATGCCGGGCGTCGACCGGCGAGGGGCGCTGCTCGCGCTGCAGCTGGCGCTCGAGGCACAGGCGCGCGAGCGGGGGGCGTCGATGCTGGTGTGGAAGGATGTTCCGGCGGCCGATGCCGCGGATGTCGAATGGATCGCGCAGCAGCGCGGGCTGTTCCGGGTGGAGAGCTTCCCCGGCACCGTCGTCGACTTGCAATCGCCCAGCAAGGAGGGCTACTTTGCCGCGCTGAAGGGCAGCCGCCGGCATGTGCTGCGCAAGAAGATCCGGCGCAGCGCGGAGAGGGTCAACCTGCGCGTCGAGGTGCTGCAGCACCCGGACGCCCGCAACCTCGACGCCCTGTTCGGCCTGTTCTGGCAAACCTACGAGAAGGCGACGACCCGCTTCGAGCGGCTCAACCGCCGGTTCTTCGAGATCGTCGCGGCGCGCCCGGAGTCGAATTTCATCGTCCTGCGCGAGAGCGCCTCCGGCGACATGGTCGCCTTCATGCTCAGCTTCGACATGGGATCGCGCATCATCAACAAGTTCATCGGCTTCGACTACAACCGCCCGCGCGAATGGCTGCTTTACTTCCGGCTGTGGGACGCCGCGGTGGACTGGGCGCTCTCGCGCGGTGTCGGCGCGATCCAGAGCGGCCAGACCGGATACGCGCCGAAGATCGAGACCGGGCACCGCCTGGTGCCGCTCGCCAATTTCTGCGCGCACCGCAATCCGGTGATCCACGTCATCGCCCGTGCCTGCGCGCGGCGCATCGACTGGTCCACGCTGGACGACGACCTCGCCCGCTACGTCAAGGCGCATCCCGAGCGTTAAACATTGCATGAAACCGCCCCCGCTTGCTGGACAGGGCAGGAGGGGCGGCGTAGGCTTTTCCCGCAGTTTTGTCTTACTGTCCAGTCCCGGGAGGCTCATGGTGAAGGCGCAAGTCAGGGTGTTGCCTTCCGCTCGCAACACGGTGATGGTGGTCGACGACCAGTCGACCGGCCGCGCCATTCTCGAGCAGGTGGTGCGCGGCCTCGACGAGCGCGTCGAGGTCGAGGGCTTCATGCGCCCCCTGGACGCCGTGGTGTGGGCGGCGCGCAACGTCGCCGACCTGGTGCTGGTCGACTACATGATGCCGGACATGGACGGCATCGCCTTCGTGCAGCGCCTGCGCGCGCTGCCCGGTTACGAGCACGTGCCGATCGTGATGGTGACGGTGCACGACGATCGCAAGGTGCGCTACGCGGCGCTCGACGCCGGCATCACCGATTTCCTCACCAAGCCGGTGGACGCGCGCGAGTGCCTGGCGCGCTGCCGCAACCTGCTGACGCTGCGCCGCCAGCATCTTGCGCTGGAGGACCGCCGGCGCCACCTCGAGCACATGGTGGAGGACGCGACGCGCGAGGTACGCGAGCGCGAGAAGGAGACGCTGCTGCGCCTGGCGCGCGCCGGCGAATTCCGCGACGAGGAGACCGGCACGCACCTGATCCGCATGGCGCGCTACTCGCGCCTGATCGCGGCTGCGATCGGCCTCGACGCCGACGAGGCGGAGACCATCGAGCTCGCCGCGCCGCTGCATGACCTCGGCAAGATCGGCATCCCCGACCAGATCCTGCTCAAGCCGGGCAGGCTCGACAAGCCGGAGTGGGAGGTCATGCGGCGCCACCCGCTGATCGGGCACGACATCCTCAAGGGCAGCGCCTCGAAGTACGTGCGCATGGGCGCGCTGATCGCGCTCGGCCACCACGAGAAATTCGACGGCTCGGGCTACCCCAACGGCCTCGAGGGCGACCATATCCCGGTGTGCGCGCGCATCGTCGCCGTGGCCGACGTCTATGACGCGCTCACCTCGGTGCGGCCCTACAAGACCGCCTGGGACAGCGCCAAGGCGATGGACTGGATGGCCTCGCAGGCCGGCAAGCACTTCGACCCCCGCATGGCGGAGGCTTTCCTCGGCTCGAAGGACGAAGTCCTTAAGATCCAGCACGAATGGCGCGATCCCAACCAGGACAACTGAGCGGCGCCCTGGGCGCCGTGCGCGCGCGGCTCGCGGCACGGCCCGACACCGAGCACGAGCAGGCCATCGTGCGCGTGGTGCTGGCGGTCGTTTTTTTCTTCTACCTGCTGCCCGGCGCGTACGACGCCGCCGGCGGCGTGTTCAATCCCTGGGACCCGTACTTCGTCGCCATGGTCGCCGAAGTGGCGTTTTCCGTCGCCATCCTGGCCGGCATCGTGGCGCGGCCCGGCATCTCGCCCGCGCGCCGGGTGATCGGTGCGACCGGCGACATCAGCGCCGTCACCTATTTCATGGCGCTGTCGGGGCCGCAGGGGCTGCCGCTGTTCCTCATCTACATCTGGGTGACGCTCGCCAACGGCTTCCGCTTTGGCGCCGGCTACCTGCTTTACTGCCTCGGCGCGAGCGTGGCGGGCTTCTCGGTGGTGCTGGCGACCAACGACTTCTGGCAGTCCTATACCGGCGTGTGGGCGGGGATGCTGGTGGGTCTCGCGGCGCTCGCCATGTACGTGCGCTCGCTGGTGACGCGCATGTTCGACGCGCTGGCGCGCGCCGAGGCCGCCAACCAGGCGAAGCGCCGCTTCATCTCGGTCGTCAGCCACGAGATGCGCACGCCGCTCAACGCCATCATCGGCATGTCGGACCTGCTGCGCGACACGCCGCTCAGCCGCGAGCAGGCGGACATGCTGCAGACGCTGCGCAGCTCGTCGCGCGTCATGCTCGGCCTGGTGGAGGACGTGCTCGACTTCTCCAAGATCGAGGCCGGCAAGCTGGTGCTGGAGAAGACCGACTTCGACCTGCACGCGCTGGTCAACAGCACCTGCCGCATCGTGGCCGCGCAGGCCTCGGCCCGCGGCGTCGAATTCGTGGTGTCGATCATGCCGGAGGTGCCGCCGGCGGTGCGCGGCGATCCGCACCACCTGCGCCAGGTGCTGATCAACCTGGCGGGCAACGCCGTCAAGTTCACCGAGCGCGGCAGCGTCACGGTGCACGTCTCGGCGCAAGGCGAGACCGAGCAGAAGGTGCGGCTCAAGTTCTCCATCCGCGACACCGGCATCGGCATCCCGCCGGAGTCGCAGGCGCGCATCTTCGAGAGCTTCACGCAGGCCGACCAGTCGACCTCGCGGCGCTTCGGCGGCACGGGCCTGGGCACCACCATCGCCAAGCAGATCGTCGGCCTGATGGGCGGCAGCATCGGCCTGGAGAGTGCGGTCGGTCTGGGCAGCACCTTCTGGTTCGAGATCGCGCTCGACAAGCAGACCGAGCGCGCCGGCGCCGGCAGCGGCGAGCTGGCCGGGGCGCGCGTGCTGCTGATCGGCTTCCCGCCGCACAGCCGCGAGCCGCTCGAGGGCGCGCTCGCCGGCTGGGGCGCGAGCCCGGTCGCGGTGGCGAGCGTGGAGGAGGGCGTGGCCCGGCTGGTGGCGGAAATCAGCCTCGCCAAGCCCTACCACAGCGCGCTGCTCTACTCCTCGGGCGCCGATCTCGGCCTGGCGCAGCGCTTTCGCCGTGCCGCGCCGGACCCGGCGCCGCCGGCGCTGCTCGCGGCACCGCGCGAAGCGGGCGTGCAGCGCTTCGAGGCGCTGTCGGCTGGCTACGCGGCGGTGCTCGAGCTGCCGGTCGACAAGCGGCAACTCTTCAACGTGCTGCACTCGGTGCTCGCCGGCGAGGAGCCGCGCGAGGGCGTGGTGCGCCTGCAGGACTATGCGCGGCGCCCGGCGGCGCGGCGCCTGCGCGTGCTGGTGGCCGACGACAACCCGACCAACCGCGAGGTGATCGGACGCATCCTGGAGCGCGGCGGCCACACCGTGACGCTGGTGAACGACGGCGAGCAGGCGCTCGATGCGCAGGAGCGCGAGCGGCACGACATCGTGATCCTCGATCGCAACATGCCGGGCATGAGCGGCCTCGAGACGCTGCAGGCGCTGCGCGTGCTCGCCGGCGGCGCGGAGCGCGTGCCGGTGATCGTGCTCTCCGCCGACGCTACGCCCGACGCGCGCCGCGAGTCGCTGGAGTCAGGCGCCGAGGCCTTCCTGGCCAAGCCGATCGAGGCGGCGCGGTTGCTGGAGGAGATCCAGGTGCTCACCGCCGAAGCGGCCGAGACGCGCCACGCCGAGCCCGCAGCCGTGGCGCGCGCCGCGCGCCAGGCCGAGAAGGCCGCGCCGCACGTCGTCAACACCGAGACCCTCGGCCATCTCGAGGAGCTCGGCTCTACCGCCGCCTTCGTTGAAAAGCTGGTGCGGGTGTTCCTCGCCGACAGCAGCACGCTGCTAGCGCGCATCGAGAAGGCGCTTGCGGCGCGCGACTTCCGCGAGTTGCGCTCGCTGCTGCACGCCATGAAGGGCTCGTCGGCCAGCATGGGCACCGACCGGCTGACCGGCGTGTGCGCGAGCCTCAGCCGGCAGTCGGATGCCGAGCTGCGCCACCAGGCCGCGGGCGTGCAGCGTTCGCTCGCCGAGGAGCTTGCCGCGGCGCGCGGCGAGCTCGAACGCTACCTCCTCGAGAGAAAGCAGTCGGCCGGCTAGGCGATCGCCCGCTCCCGTTCGGTTTCGCCCAGTCCGCCTTCGGCCATCACTTCGGCCGGCACTTCGCGCAGATCCCAGACCAGGCGACAGGCCTCGAGCAGTTTCAGGCCCAGGTAGCTGAGGTCGACTTCCCACCAGGCGAAGCCCGCGCGCGCCGCGGCGCCGTAGCGGTGGTGGTTGTTGTGCCACGCCGCGCCGGTGGTCGGAATGGCGAGCCAGGCGTGGTTGACGCTGCCGTCCTCGGTCGCGTAGCGGCGATACCCGCCCAGGCGGCCGCGCAGGTGCGCGATCGAATTCACGGCGAGGGTCGCGTGCAGCACGCCGGCGGTCGACAGGAAGAAGCCCCACAGCACCGCGCTCCAGCCGCTGACGTTCGGCCCGAACCAGCCGTTGGCGCCGCCCAGCGCAAGGCCCGCGAGCAGCAGCAGCATCGGCACGTGGTAGAACTTGTTCAGCCAGCGCAGCTCCGGGTAGCGGGCGAAGTCGGGAATCGCGTCGAGGTCGGTGTCGACGTTCTTCTCGTCGATCAGCCAGCCCAGGTGCGCGTGCCAGAAACCCTCGCGCGGCGAGTGCAGATCGCCGGCTTGATCGGAGTGGCGATGGTGGCCGCGGTGATGCGCCGCCCACCACAGCGCGCCGCGCTGCCCCGAGGAGGCGCCGAGCGCCGCCAGCAGGAACTGGAAAATCCGGCTGGTTTTAAACGCACGGTGCGCGAAGTAGCGGTGGTAGCCCGCTTCGACGCCGAACATGCGCGGGAACCAGGTCGCCGCCAGCAGCGCGACCAGCGCCCAGTCGAAGGGCATGAAGAACGCGGCGAGCGCGCCCGCATGCACGACGACCAGGCGGATGCGGATCACCTTGATCGACTCGGTTTTTTGTATGCCGTACGAAGTCATGATTGCTCCTGAGTTAAAATTTCCGCGTCGCGGCGCTGCCGCGATTTATCACGGAGTCCACATACCAATGTCGTTTTTCATTACGTTGGTCGAGATGACCGACGAGAACCGGCGCGGGCTGGAAGCGATACCCAAGATCCACTCGATGCTGAATCACGGCCTGACGCTCGCCGAATACCGGGCTTTCCTGCACGACCTGTACCACATCGTGTGGCATTTCTGCCCGGTGATGGCGGCCGCGGCGGCGCGCTGCGACGAGCGCTTCCGCGGCGTGCGCTTCGACCTGTACGAGCGCATCGAGGAGGAAAAGGGACATGACGCCTGGGTGCTGGAGGACATCGGGGCAATGGGGGGCGATGTCCACGCGGCGTTGGCAACGCCGCCGAGCCCGCCGGCCCAGGCCATGATCGCGTTCAACTACTATGCTTCCGAACGCGTGCACCCGTGCTCGGTGCTGGGGATGCTGTACATGCTCGAGGTGGTTTCCTCGGTATACGGGGGCAAGGTGTCGGAATCGATCGCCCGCGCTCTCGGCCGCGAAGTCGCGGCAGGGGGATTCAAGTTCCTCTCCTCCCACGCGACTCTCGACGTCGACCACATGGCGAAGCTCAACCGCCTGATGAAGACGATCGACGACCCCGCAGCGCAAAGCGCGATCGTCAACGCGACGCAGGTCAACTTCCACCAGTTCGGTGGCCTGTTTCGCGCCGGCGGTTCGCTTATCCCGCACTAGCATTTCCCAGCTTTCTCGCACTGACGCTTCCTAGCCGACCGCGGCGAGCGCCTCTTCGGCGCGCACTTCGGCCGTCACGTCCTGCACGTCGCCGTACTCGAGGCGGCGCATCTGCGAGCGCACGATGCGGCCCATCATCTTCAGGTCCTTGTCCTCGACCCGCATCGCGGCGTCGACCCAGACCTCGGCGATGGCGTCGAGCTCGGCACGCTGGATCGGCTGCACCAGCTGGCGCGCGCGCATCACGGCTTGCAGCCCGTTGCGCCGCTTCCAGCCCTTCGCGATCCACTCGCGTACCGCCGACTCGCCCTGGCCGTCCGGGGCCAGCACGTCGATCACCCCCATGCGGTGCAGCTGCGCCGCGCCCAGCACCCGGCCGGAGAGGATCAGCTGCTCGGCCTCGCGCATGCCGATGCGGCGCGCGAGCAGGCTGTAGGCGCCCATGCCGGGGAACAGGTTGAACAGCACCTCCGGCAGGCCGAGCTGCGCGCTTTCCTCGGCGACGATGACGTCGGAGGACATCGCGCACTCGAAGCCGCCGCCGAGCGCGTCGCCCTGCACCAGCGAGATCGTCACCAGCGTCGGCACGCCGTAATTGACGATGCGCGCGTGCATGTTGTCGATGCACAGGCGGGCGTAATGCGCCAGCGCGTCGCGGTCGCGCGATTTGATCAGCAGCACGAACAGCGCAAGGTCGCCGCCGAGGTTGAATACCTTCGGCACGCGCGAGCCGCAAACGTAATAATTGGCAGCGTGCAGCTCGCCAGAAATTTCGACCTTGCCGCCGTTGGCCGCGAGCGCGTTATCGTGCCGGCGGATGTCCTTGAGCAGGCCAAGGCTGAAGCACGGCGTGCCGCGCGGGTTGAAATGGCCCCAGATCGTGCCGGTGGCCGGCTCGAACTCGGTCTCGTACTGCGAACCTGGCCTGCCATATGGCGCGCACAGGCCCATTGCATCGTGCATGTTGCTCATTGCGTTCTCCCAAAGAAAAAGACGCCCCCTGGGCGGGGGCTGATCACCCAGGCCCCGGCGCAACGGCCCCGCCGGAACCCTCCCACCCCCATTAAACGCCTGGGGTACGAGGGGCGCAAATTCGAGGGGTGGCGAGCCTTAATCCTTGTTGGCGGGCCGCCACATCAGGTAAATTAGGTCAAGCGCGCGCCCATGTACGCCATCATCTACAAGTCGGACGGTTTCCCGATCTGCTGCCAGGTGGCCGGCGTGAGCCCGGACCCGGTGGTGACGTGGAATAACGAGGCGTCAGCCAAGGCTTTTATCTCGTCCAAGGGCAAGGACGCCGAATTCCAGCCCGTGGAGATCACCGACGAGGCGATGGACAAGCTGGCCAAGGTCATGGGCTGCGCGGTGCAGTCGATGACCTTCGAACCCTACCCCGGCTAGAACTCCAGGTTGTCGATCAGGCGGGTGGCGCCAAGGCGCGCGGCGGCCAGCACGACTAGGTTTTTCTCGCCTGGCTGCGGCGGCGCGAGGTCGCTTCTCCGGCGCACTTCGACGTAGTCCGGATTCCACCCGGCGGTGGACAGTTCCTGCATGCCCTTCTCCGCAGAAAGACCTTTTTTGATTTTCAAAAGCGTTGAATGTAGCCGCGGCGCCTCGGCGCGCTCGGCGGCGGACAGGTAGGCGTTGCGCGAGCTCATCGCCAGGCCGTCGGATTCGCGCATCGTCTCGCCGGCGACGATGTCGATCGGCAGGTTGAGCTGCTGAACCATGCGGCGCACGACCAGGAGCTGCTGGTAGTCCTTCTTGCCGAACACGGCCGCGGCGGGCTGCACGCAATTGAAGAGCTTGAGCACCACCGTGCAGACGCCCTCGAAGAAGCCGGGGCGGAAGCGGCCCTCGAGCTCGTCGCCGAGAGGGCCGGGGTGGACCTTCATGGCCTGCTTTTCCGGATAGAGTACTTTTTCGTCGGGCGCGAACAGCAGCTCCACCCCTGCGGCCGCGAGCATCTCGCGGTCGCGCTCGAAGGAGCGCGGATAGCGCTCGAAGTCCTCGCCGGGCGCGAACTGCAGCCGGTTGACGAAGATGGAGACGACGACGGCCCGCGCCCCGCGCGCCTTGCGCGCCAGGCGCACGAGCGACAGGTGTCCCTCGTGCAGGTTGCCCATGGTCGGCACAAAGGCGAGCGGCCCGGCAGCCGCGGCCGCGGCGCGCAGCGAGGCGAGGTCGGAGAGGACCTTCATCCGGCGATGTTGAAAAATTCGCGCCGGCTCTTCATGGCGCGCACGCGCGACACCAGCAGCTCGAAGTCAGCCTCGCGCTCGACGAAATTGAGGTTCTCTGAATTGACGATCAGCACCGGCGCGCCGTCGTAGTTGTAGAAAAAGCGCGCGTAGCTCTCGCCGAGCAGTGCGAGGTAGTCCTCGCTGATGCCCCGCTCGTAGGCCGCGGCGCGGCGGCGCACCCGCTCGACCAGCGTGCCGGTCTGCGCCTGCAGGTAGATGACGAGATCCGGGGTGGGCGAGCGCGGGCGCAGCGCGTCGTAGATCTTCTGGTAGAGCGCGAGCTCGTCCTCCGACAGCGTGAGGCGAGCGAATAGCGGATCCTTGTCGAGCAGGAAGTCGCCGACCGCCGGGCGGCCAAACATATCGGGTTGGGCGAGCGGCTCGAGCATGCGCGAGCGCTGGAACAGGAAAAAGAGCTGGGTCGGCAGCGCGTAGCGCGCCATGTCCTGGTAGAAGCGCGCGAGGAAGGGATTCTCCCGCGGGTCCTCGAGCACCAGGTCGGCCGAGAGGCGCGCGCCCAGGCGCCGGGCCAGGCTGGTCTTGCCGGCGCCGATCGGTCCCTCGACCACCAGGTAGCGGAACTTATCCACGCGTCAGGCAATCTTCTCCGCTTCCTGTGACGAAATTTTCTCCAGCATGGATTTCGCCGCGCCTTTGCCCGGGATGACGGCATCCGGCGCGATCTCGAGCAGCGGCTTCAGGACGAAGGCGCGCTCATGCATGCGCGGATGGGGCAGGGTCAATTCTGCGCTGCGAACTTCTTTTTTCTCGAACAGCAGCAAATCCAGGTCCAGCGTCCGCGGCGCATTAGGAAAGCTGCGGGCGCGGCCGTGATACTGCTCGATTTTCTTCAGATGGTGGAACAGCTCCTCAGGCGAAAGATCGCTATCCAGCTCCGCCACCGCGTTGATGAAGTCGGGCTGGTCGGCGTAGCCGAGCGGCGCCGAGCGATACAAGGAGGATTTGCGCGTCAGCCGCGTGGCGGGCAGCTTGCCGAGTTCTTCGAAGGCCTGCAGCACCTGCTCGCGCGGCCGCTCCAGGTTGGAGCCGATGCCGACGTAGGCGAGGGTCACGCGGATTCCGGCGCCGGCGCCGCACCGCGCTTGCGCCGCCGCCGGCGGCGCTTGTGCGGGCCGGTGTCCGGCAGCAGCATCGCCTGGCGCGTCTCGCCGTCGGCGCTCTGAAAGGCGCGCCACCAGGCCTCGAGCTCGGCCGGCACCTCGCCGCTCGCGGCGCGCAGCGCGAGGAAATCGTAGGCCATGCGAAAGCGCGGCGACTCGAGCAGCCGGTAGGGCCGGCTGCCGGCGCGCTGCTCGAAGCGCGGCTGCATGCTCCACACTTCGCGCATCGTCGCCGTCAGCTTGCGCGTGATGGCGAGCTTGCGGTACTGCGCCTCGAGCACCTCGTCCATCGCGGCCTCGAGCGCCGGGATGTCGCGCTCACCGCGGCTCTGTCGCGCCTTCCACGCCGCCAGCACCTCGTGCCACAGCAGCGCGGCGAACAGGAACGCCGGCGACACCGGCCGGTCGGTGCGTACGCGCTCGTCGGTCTGCGCCAGAGCGAGCGTGACGAAGCGCTCGCCCAGCGGCTGCTCGAGGATGACGTCGAGCAGCGGCAGCAGCCCCTTGTGCAGCCCGACCTCGCGCAACTGGCGCAGGCAGGCGCTGGCGTGCCCCGACAGCAGCAGCTTCAGCATCTCGTCGAACAGACGCGCCGGCGGCACGCGCTCCATCAGCGGCGCCATGCTGCGGATCGGCGCGCGCGTCGCGGCATCGAGCCGCAGGCCAAGCTTTGCCCCCAACCTGACCGCGCGCAACATGCGTACGGGATCCTCTCGATACCGTGTCGCGGGGTCGCCGATCACCCGCAGCACGCGCTTCTTCAGGTCGACGAGACCGCCGTGGAAATCGACGATCTCCTCGCTGGCCGGATCGAAGTAGAGGGCGTTGACGGTGAAGTCGCGCCGGCGCGCGTCCTCAGCCTGGGTGCCGAAGACGTTGTCGCGCAGCACGCGGCCATGCTCGTCTTTTTCCGCGGTCTCCGGATCGGCGGCGCGGAAGGTCGAGACCTCGATGGTCTCGCCGCCCAGCATCACGTGCACCAGGCGGAAGCGGCGGCCGATGATCAGTGCGCGCCGGAACAGCGGCTTGATCTGCTCGGGCCGCGCGTCGGTGGCGATGTCAAAGTCCTTGGGCGTGATGCCGAGCAGCAGATCGCGCACCGCGCCGCCGACGACATAGGCCGAGTAGCCGGCGTCACGCAGGACAGCGCACACCTTGGCGGCGGCCGGGCTGAGGGACTCGCGCGACACGCCATGCCGGCTGCGCGGCACGCGCACCATGCCGTTCGTCTCCGCGGCCAGACCGAGGACGCGCCGGATGAACCTCTTGATCATCGAGGGCCGGAATTCTACCGGCGCAGCGAAATCACTGCCCATCCCCGGCGTGCGGCCTCGGCCGAGAGCTGCGCGTCCGGGTCGACTGCCACCGGGCGGCTGACCCGCTCGAGCAGCGGCAGGTCGTTGTGCGAGTCGCTGTAAAACACGCTCTCGGCGAAGTCGCCGAGCTCCCGGCCGAGGCCGTCGAGCCACTCGCCGAGGCGTGCCAACTTGCCGTCGCGAAAGCAGGGGGTGCCGGAGACGCGGCCGGTAAAGCGCCCGTCGCGCGATTCGGGCTCAGTGGCGATCAGGTGGGTGACGCCGAACTCGCGCGCGATCGGCGCGGTGACGAAGCTGTTGGTGGCCGTGATGACGGCGCACAGGTCGCCGCCATCGAGGTGCCGGCGCACCAGCGCGCGCGCCGCCGGCAGCATCATCGGCCGAATCCGATTTTCCATGAACTCGGCGTGCCAGCGGCCGAGTTCCTGCGGCGTGTGGTCGGCGAGCGGCCGCAGCGCGAAGCCGAGGTACTCGTGGATATCCAGCGTGCCGGCGACGTACTGCTCGTAGTAGGCTAGGTTCTGCGCCTCGTAGGACCTGCGCTCGAGGATGCCGCGGTCGACTAGGAACTGGCCCCACTCGTAGTCGCTGTCGCCGGCGAGGAGCGTGTTATCGAGATCGAACAACGAGAGGCGCGTAGGAATCGAACCCATACGCGCCGCATTCTAGAACCTGCGCTGCACCCCGAAGCGGAGGTCCTGCAGGCGCGGCACGCTGCCGGGATCGCGCAGCTGCGTCTCCGCGCTGAACGCCCAGGACGGGCTGAACGAATAGCGGCCGAACAGCGACATCTGCCGGCTGTCGAGGTCGAGCTCGCGCCCGCTGTAGAGGGCCATGCCCAAGCTGCTGCGGTCGCTCAAAGAGTACGACCACTGCGGGCGCTGGCCGGTGGTGAACCGCTGCAGGCCGTACTCGGGCGAGAGCCAGCCACGCGCGTAGGACGGGTCGAGGCCGGGCTCGCCGCGCGGCGGCACGGAGAGGCCCTCCTGGCCGAATGCCGGGACGGCGAACGAAAGAATCAAAGCGAAGAGGAAGACGCGACCGGGCATGCAGCAAATTTAAGTCCGCCCCGACCGCTTGTCGAGGCAAAACGACGCACTAGTCGCGGCCTGACGGCGATCCCCTGGGGGGTGTTGTTTTTTCGTCGGCCGCCGTTCCCCGATCGGGGTCGGACAAGGCCTCCCGCACCAGGGCCAGGGTGACGGGTCGCTGCTTCGAAAGGGAGTGCCGGTCGAGGCGGTCCAGCACCTCGTTCAGGCTGGCGAGATCGCGCGGCAGCCGGGTCAGGAGGTAGCGCACCACCTCATCAGCCAGGCGCAAGCCGCGGCGCGCCGCTTCGGCGCCTAAGTGGACGGCCTTCTCCTCGTCCGAGAGCGGGCGCAGCTGATAGACCAGGCCCCAGGCGAGGCGGGTGCGCAGGTCTTCGCGCAGGGCGAGCTGCGCGGGCGGCGTGCGGCCGGCGGCGAGCACCGCGGCCTGACCTTCGCGCGCAGCGTTGATGGCGGAGAAGAGCCTCTGCTGTGCCGCCGCGTCCAGCGACTCGACATCGTCGACCACCACCAGCCGCGGGTTGGCGCGCGCCGCCGCGCGCAGCAGGTGCGAGCGGCCGCTGCCCGACTCGCCCCACAGGTAGATGATCGCCTCGCGCAGGCGCCCGGCGGCCAGATCGCGCAGCCGCGCCAGCACCTCGGCGTTGGCGCCGGCGACGAAGTTGTCGAACCCGGGCTCGGCGCGCCCGGAGATTTCGAGCGGCAGCTGGCGCATCACTTGCCGCGGTAGAGCGGCCCGGCGAGATAGGCGGCGCGCAGGTGGCGCAGGCCGACCAGCAGCGCAGCGCTCGCCGGCAGCGCGAGCAGCACGCCAAAGAAGCCGAATACCAGCCCGAAAGCGAGCAGGGCAAAGATCACCGCCACCGGGTGCAAGCCGATGCGCTCGCCGACGATACGCGGGGTCACCACCGCGCCCTCGAGCGCCTGGCCGATGCCGATGGCGAGCCAGACCCACAGCACCGCGGCCACGGTTCCGCTCTCGAGCAGCGCCGCCACCGTGGCGAGCAGCAGGCAGAACACGATGCCGACATAGGGCACCACCACCGCCAGCCCGGTGAAGATGCCGATCGGCACGGCGAAATCGAGGCCCGCGATCCAGAGCGTGGTCACGTAGTACGTGCTCATGATCGCCACCACCAGCAGCTGCCCGCGCAGCCACTGGGCGAGCACGGCGTCGATCTCGCCGGCGATGCCGCGCACCCTGGCATGCACGCGCCGCGGGATCAGCAGGTCGATGCGCTCGACCAGCTGGTTCCAGTCGCGCAGCAGGTAGAACAGCACCACCGGAACCAGCAGCACGTTGGCGAGCACGGCGAGCAGGACCAGGCCGCCGACCTTGAGCGTGCCGAGCAGCTGCATGGCCGCGCTCTCGTTCTCGGCGAGCAGCTCGCGCGCCAGCTGCCGGGCGCGCTCGGCGTCGAGCTGCAGGTCGAGGCCGAGCTGCGCGCGGAACCAGGGCGTGACCGTGTCGTTGAACCAGGTCACGAAGCCCGGCAGCTTCTCCATCAGCAGGCGCGATTCGCGCACGAATACCGGCAGCACCACCAGCACCAGGCAGACGATGGCGCCAATGACGAGCAGCAGAACCAGGACGACCGCGAGCGAGCGCGGGATGCGGCGGCGCGTCAGGCGCTCGACCAGCGGATCGCAGATGTAGGCGAGAATCGCCGCCAGCAGGAACGGCGAGAGGATCGGCGACAGCAGCCAGACGAGAAAGCCCGCCGCCAGCGCAATGGCGGTCCAGCCCCAGAACTGCGGCGACGCTAGTGCCGACATGTAGAATTTGCACTCTAGCATGGCGAACGGACTGACCTACCGCGACGCGGGCGTCGACAGCGACGCGGGGGACGCGCTGGTCGAAGCGATCAAGCCCTACGCCAAGCGCACCCTGCGCCCGGAAGTGCTCGCCGGCATCGGCGGCTTCGGCGCCCTGTGCGAGCTGCCGAAGAAATACAAGAACCCGGTGCTGGTCTCCGGCACCGACGGCGTCGGCACCAAGCTCAAGCTCGCTTTCCAGTTAAACCGCCACGATACCGTCGGCATCGACCTGGTGGCGATGAGCGCGAACGACGTGCTGGTGCAAGGCGCGGAGCCGCTGTTCTTCCTCGACTACTTCGCCTGCGGCAAGCTCGACCAGCGCATCGCCGTCGCCGTCATCAAGGGTGTCGCCGAGGGCTGCAAGCAGGCCGGCTGCGCGTTGATCGGCGGCGAGACCGCCGAGATGCCGGGCATGTACCCGGAAGGCGAGTACGACCTGGCGGGATTCTGCGTCGGCGTGGTGGAGAAGGAACGCATCATCGACGGCCGCAGCATCGTGGCAGGCGACGTGCTGCTCGGCCTCGCCTCGAGCGGCGCGCATTCCAACGGCTATTCGCTGGTGCGGCGCATCCTCGGCTCGGACCCGCCGAACTCCGACCTCGCCGATTCGTTGATGGAGCCGACGCGCCTCTACGCCAAGACGGTGCTGAAGCTGATGGCGGCGGTGACGGTGAAAGGCCTCGCTCACATTACCGGCGGCGGGCTGCCCGGCAACGTGCCGCGCATGCTGCCCAAGGGGACGCGCGCGCTGATCCAGAAGAAATCCTGGCCGCGCCCGGAACTGTTCAAGTGGCTGCAGGCGAATGGCAACGTCAGCGACGAGGAGATGTTGCGCGTCTTCAACTGCGGCATCGGCATGGTGATCGCGCTGGCGCCCGAGCAGGCCAAACTGGCCACCATGCTCCTCAAGCGCGAAGGCGAGCTTGCCTACGAGATCGGCCGCGTCGAGGCCTCGAACAGCGCCGAGCCCGAGGCGGTCATCGAGTAGAATTTTTTCGCATGGCAAGGCCGCGTTTCGTCCACCTGAGGATGCATAGCGAATACTCGGTGACGGACGGCATCGTCCGCATCGACGAGGCGGTGAAGCGCGCGGCGGCCGACGGCATGCCGGCGCTGGCGATCACCGACGTCGCCAACCTGTTCGGCATGGTGAAGTTCTACGGCGCGGCGCGCGCCGCCGGCGTCAAGCCCGTGGTCGGCGCCGACTGCTGGCTGCAGAACGACGCCGACCGCGACAAGCCCTTCCGCCTGCTCCTGCTGTGCGCCTCGCGCGCGGGCTACCTCAGGCTGTGCGGCCTGCTGTCGCGCGCCTGGCTGCACAATCAGCGCCGCGGGCGTGCCGAACTCGCGCGCGCCTGGTTGGAGGAGGCGGCGACCGACGGCCTGATCGCGCTCTCCGGCGCCGGCGCCAGCGACGTCGGCCAGGCGCTCGTCGGCGGGCAGGCCGAGGCGGCCGAGAAGCTGGCGCGCGGCTGGGCAGGCCTGTTTCCCGGCCGCTACTACCTCGAAGTGCAGCGCTACGGCCAGGCGGACGGCGAGGCGCTGCTGTCGCGCGTGGTGGCGCTGGCGGCGAAGCTCGGCCTGCCGGTGGCCGCGACGCACCCGGTGCAGTTCCTCGGCGCCGGCGACTTCAAGGCGCACGAGGCGCGCGTGTGCATCGCCCAGGGCGCGATGCTCGGCGACCAGCGCCGGCCGCGGCTCTACACCCCCGAGCAGTACTTCAAGAGCCAGGAGGAGATGGCGCGCCTGTTCGCCGACCTGCCGCAGGCGCTCGAGAACACGGTCGAGATCGCGCGCCGCTGCAGCCTCGAGATCGAGCTCGGCCGCAGCCGCTTGCCGGAATTCCCGGTGCCGCCGGGCCTGACGCTCGAGGTGTTCCTGCGCCAGCAGTCCGAAGCCGGGCTGGCGCGGCGGTTCGAGAAAATGAAGACGGCCCAAGACGACCAGCCGCGCTACCACAAGCGGCTCGACTTCGAGATCCGCACCATCATCCAGATGGGCTTCGCCGGCTACTTCCTGATCGTCGCCGACTTCATCAACTGGGCGCGCGCGAACAGCGTGCCGGTCGGGCCGGGGCGCGGTTCGGGCGCCGGATCGCTGGTGGCGTACTCGCTCGCCATCACCGACCTCGATCCGCTGAAGTACGACCTGCTGTTCGAGCGCTTCCTCAACCCGGAGCGCGTGTCGATGCCCGACTTCGACGTCGATTTCTGCCAGGACGGTCGCGACCGGGTGATCGACTACGTGCGCAAGAAATACGGCGAGGAGTCGGTGTCGCAGATCGCCACCTTCGGCACCATGGCTGCGCGTGCCGTGGTGCGCGACGCCGGCCGCGTGCTCGACCTCGGCTACAACTTCTGCGACCAGGTGGCGAAGCTGATCCCGGTGCAGCCCGGGCGCACCATCACGCTGGCCGATGCGCGCGAGATGGAGCCGCTGCTCGCCCAGCGCGAGCGCAACGAGGAGGAGGTGCGCGAGCTGCTGGAGCTCGGCGAGAAGCTCGAGGGCCTGACGCGCAACGTCGGCATGCACGCCGGCGGCGTGCTGATCGCCCCCGGCCGCCTCACCGACTACTGCCCGCTGTACGCCGCCGAAGGCACCAGCCACGTCATCTCGCAGCTCGACAAGGACGACGTCGAGGCGGTGGGCCTGGTGAAGTTCGACTTCCTCGGCCTCACCACGCTCACCGTCCTCGATTGGGCCGAGCGCTACGTGCGGCGCCTGGGCGACGCCTCGTTCTCACTGGAGAAAATCCCGCTGGCGGACGCCGACACCTACCGGCTGCTCTCGGCGGGCAACACCACAGCCGTGTTCCAGCTGGAATCGAGAGGCATGCGCGACCTGATCAAGCGTGCGCGCCCCGACCGCTTCGAGGACGTGATCGCGCTGGTGGCGCTGTTCCGCCCCGGGCCGATGGAGCTGATTCCGGAATTCATCGCGCGCAAGCGCGGCGAGCAGCGCGTCGATTACCTCGACAAGCGCCTCGAGCCGATCCTCGCGCCGACCTACGGCATCATGGTCTACCAGGAGCAGGTGATGCAGATTGCGCAGGTGATGGGCGGCTATACGCTGGGCGCCGCCGACCTGCTGCGCCGCGCCATGGGCAAGAAGCTGCCCGAGGAGATGGCCAAGCAGCGCGACGTGTTCGTTGCCGGCGCGCAGGCGAACGGCCTGGCGCGCGGCAAGGCGATGCAACTGTTCGACCTGATGGAGAAGTTCGCCGGCTACGGCTTCAACAAGTCGCACGCCGCGGCCTATGCGCTGCTCGCCTACCAGACCGCCTACATGAAGTCGCACCACGGCGCGGCGTTCATGGCGGCCAACCTGTCGGCGGTGATGGATGACACCGACAAGGTGCGCCAGCTGCACGACGACGCGCTCGCCAACGGGCTCGCATTGCTGCCGCCGGACGTCAACGCCTCGGAATACCGCTTCGTGCCGGTGGACACGAAGACCGTGCGCTACGGCCTGGGCGGCGTACGCGGCACCGGCGAGTCGGCGGTGCTCGCGCTGCTCGAAGCGCGAAAGCAGGGGCCGTTCACGGACCTGTTCGACTTCTGCCGGCGCGTCGACAAGCGCATCGTCAACCGCCGCACCGCCGAAGCGCTGGTGCGCGCCGGCGCCTTCGATGCGCTGGAGGCGAACCGCGCGCGGCTGCTCGCCTCGGTCGGGCGCGCGATCGAGGCCGCCGAGCAGGCCGAGCGCGCGGCGTCGCAGAACAGCCTGTTCGGCGAGGCCGAGGCGCCGCGCGGCGGCGCGCACGCCTATGTCGACGCGCCGCCCTGGGACCTGCGCCAGAAGCTGCTGGAGGAGAAGGTGGCGCTCGGCTATCCCTTGTCGGGCCACTTGTTCTCGGTCTACGAGCGCGAGCTGGCCGGATTTGCACGCACGCCGCTGGCAAAACTGGGTGCGGCGGATCGGGTGACCGTGGCCGGCGTCGTCGCCTCCGCGCGCAGCCAGATGACGCGCCGCGGACGCATGATGGTGGTGATGCTCGACGACGGCACGGCACAGATCGAAATCTCGGTATTCAACGAATTGTTCGACAAGCACCGCGATAAGCTCAAGGAGGACAGCCTGCTCATTGTCCAGGGCAAGAGCCAGAAGGACGACTTCGGCCTGCGCGTGACCGCCGAGGACCTGTTCGACCTTGAAACGCTGCGCCGGCGGTACGCCGGGCGCCTGCGCATCGCCGTCAACGGGCAGGCCGACGCCAAGCGCCTGCAGCAGATGCTTGCGCCGTACCGCGCAACCGGCAACGGCGCTTGCCAGGTGGTGATCTCTTATACCAACGACCAGGCGGCCTGCGAGATCGCGCTCGGCGAAGCCTGGCGCGTGCGGCCCGACCAGCAGCTCCTCGCCGAGCTCGGCGCCTGGCTCAAGCCGGAAAACGTGCAGCTCATCTACGGCAGCGGCTAGACGGTCGGCCGGATTTCGAATCCCGCCAGGCTTTCCTGCGGCGATTCGGCCGGCGCCGCGCCTTCCAGCGATTCGACTTGCGAGCCCGGCGGCCCGCGGCGCGCCCAGGCAATCAAATCTTTCACCGCATCGTCGTTTCCCTGTAGCAACGCCTCGACGCTGCCGTCGGTGCAGTTGCGCACCCAGCCGGCGACGCCGAGGCGGCGCGCCTCGTCGCGCAGCGCGTAGCGGAACCCGACGCCCTGGACGCGACCCATGACGCGAATTTGCCGAGTCACCCTGCAAGCCCCCTGAGGTGCATGTTAAGCTGGGTTTGGAAGAGGTCGGAAGCAACGGGGGAGACAAAAATGCGCGTTGGACTGTTGATTGTTGCGGCGATTGCCCTAGTCGGATTTCTCGCGGTCGCGGTGGTGCTGCCGCAGATGGCGGGCGCCGAGGCGAAGGAAGCGGCGCAGGCGCTGATTGCCGGGGCCGACCCGGCGCGCCAGCAGGTCGCTGCGGCGGCCGAGAAGGCGGGCAACCTCGCCGGCGCCGGCCAGAACGTCAAGATCGCCGACAAGAACGACCCCAAGCACGGCGCCATGAAGTGGATCGTTGCGGATGCCGGCGGCATCCGTGGCTGGAACGAGAAGAACGCCATCGAGATCGCGCTCACCCCCACGCTGCAGAGCGGCAAGGTGGCCTGGAACTGCAAGGGCTATCCGGTCAGCGCGATGCCTCAGAGCTGTGGCGGGCGCTGACCGCAGTCAGAATTCCCTGCATTATCGTTAGCGGATTCGGCGGGCAGCCCGGCACCGCCACGTCCACCGGGATCACGTTCGCGACCGCGCCGCGGCTGGCGTAGCTTTCGCCGAAAATTCCCCCGTCGCAACCGCAGTCGCCGATCGCCACCACCAGTTTGGGCGCGGGCGTCGCCGCGTAGGTGCGGCGCAGCGCTTCTTCCATGTTGCGCGACACCGGCCCGGTGACCAGCAGCAGGTCGGCGTGGCGCGGGCTGGCGACGAACTTGATGCCGAGGCCTTCCAGGTTGTAATAGGGGTTGTTGACGCCGTGGATTTCGAGTTCGCAGCCGTTGCAGGAGCCGGCGTCGACGTGGCGGATGGCGAGCGCGCGGCCGAGCAGGCGCAGCACCTCGTCGTTCAAGCGGCCTGCGACGCGCCGCAGGCGCTCGTCGGCGGCGGGCGGCGGTTCGGTTGCGATGCCGATCCGTGCGATGCGGAACAGGATCTTGTGCATTAGAGGTCGGCCCCGGCATAGGACAGGTTGAACGACTTGTTGATCAGCGGGAAATCCGGAACGATGTTGCCGATCACCGCGTGCTCGAGCGCCGGCCAGTTCTGCCAGGAAGGGTCGTGCGGGTGGCAGCGGCGCACGCGCCCGCCGGCGCCCGCCTCGAGCGCGACGATCACCTCGCCGCGCCAGCCTTCCACCCAGCCGATGCCGCGCGCTCCTTCGGCGACGCCCGGCAGCGGCACGGCGAGCGCCGTGGCGGGCAGCGCGGCGAGAATGCGGCGCTCGAGCTTGAGCGATTCGAACAGCTCCTCGAAGCGCACTACGATGCGTGCGGCGACGTCGCCGTTGCGGTGCGAGGCGACGCGCGGCTGCAGCTCGCCGTAGGGCGCGAAGCCGGGGTACAGGCGCGCATCGATGGCGATGCCGCTGGCGCGCGCGGCAAAGCCCACCACGCCGAGCGCCGCGGCGGTGCGCGGCGCGAGGCGGCCGCAGTTGATGCAGCGGTCCTGCAATCCGGCGTGGTCGTAATAGATGGCGCGCAGCGCTACCAGCTCCGCGTCGAGCTGCGCGGCCTCCTCGAGCAGGGCCGCCGCGCCGGCCGCGTCGAGGTCGACCGCGACGCCGCCCGGCGCCACGCGGTCCATCAGGTAGCGGTGGCCGAACAGGCGCGCATTGAGCCGCAGTAGGTCTTCCTTCAGCCGCGAGAACTGCGCCAGCCCGAAAGCGAGGCCGCCGTCGTTGCCGAGCGCGCCGAGGTCGCCGAGGTGATTGGCGATGCGCTCGCGCTCGAGCAGCAGCGCGCGCAGCCACAGCGCCCGCGGCGGCGGCTCGATGCCGGCCGCCGTCTCGAGCGCCATGGCATAGGCCCAGGAAAAGGCGACCGTGCTGTCGCCCGAGACGCGCGCCGCCAGGCGCGCGCCGTCCTGCAGCTGCATCTTCTCGAACAGCTTCTCGATGCCCTTGTGCTTGTAGCCCAGGCGCTCCTCGAGCCGCAGCACGCGCTCGCCGACCACCGAGAAGCGGAAATGTCCCGGCTCGATGATGCCGGCATGCACCGGCCCGACCGCGATTTCGTGCACGCCCTCGCCCTCGACTTGGGCGAAGGCGTAGCGCGGGTCGCCGCGCGGGAATTCGGCGTCGGCTGCGACGTCGCGCCGCAGCGGAAAGTCGCCCGGCCGCCAGCCGCCGTGGCGCAGCCAGCCGCGCGCATCGAGGTCCGAGGCGCTCAGGCCCATCAGGTCGGCGATGGCGCGCTGCGGGCGCGCGGCCGCGGGAAAGAGGTCGGCCACGCCGGGATAGGTCTCGCCCTCGGCGGCGTGCTCGAGCCAGAGCAGCCCCTCGTGCGCCACCAGCACGCCGTGCACAGCGAAGCCGCCGCCGCGATCGCGCTCGTCGCTGGCCCAGAGGGCGCCTAGCCGCGCACCGGATTGCGCCGCCTGCTCGAAGGCGGCGCGCCAGGCGGCGGCATCGACGCCGGCGCGGCGCGCCGGCACGGCTCCGGGCATCGGTGTAGTGTTATCCACGTTATCCAATCAGCCTCGCCGCCTGCCGGTACCAGTCCGCGAGGTACGGCGGAATATAGAGTCCCAGCGTCAGCACGATTGCGAGGTGCGTGAACACCGGCACCAGCGCCGGCCGGTGCGGCAGTCGCGCCGCGGAAGGATCGCCGAACACCATCGGCTGCACCTTGCCGAAGATGGCGGCGAAGGACACGCCGAGCGAGATCAGCAGCACCGGCGCCGCCCAGGCATGGTCGGCCATGGCGGTGGTGAGGATCAGGAATTCGCTTGCGAACACGCCGAACGGCGGCATGCCGAGGATCGCCACGGTGCCGAGCATCAGTCCCCAGCCCACCGTCGGGCTCACCTGCACCAGGCCGCGGATGCGGTCCATCGCCTGCGTGCCGCTCTTCTGCGCGGCGTGGCCGACGGCGAAGAAGATGGCGCTCTTGGTGAGCGAGTGCACCGTCATGTGCAGCAGCCCGGCGAAGCTCGCCACCGGACCGCCCATGCCGAAGGCGAAGGTAATCAGCCCCATGTGCTCGATGGAGGAGTAGGCGAACATGCGCTTGACGTCGCGCTGGCGCGAGAGAAAGAACGCCGCCACCGCCACCGAGAGCAGGCCGAAACCCATCAGCAGGTTGCCGGCGAAAGGCGCGTCGAGCGCGCCGTCGACCAGCACCTTGAAGCGGATCAGCGCGTAAAGCGCGACGTTGAGCAGCAGCCCCGAGAGCACGGCCGAGATCGGCGTCGGCCCCTCGGCGTGCGCATCCGGCAGCCAGTTATGCAGCGGCACCAGGCCGACCTTGGTGCCGTAGCCCACCAGCAGGAAGACGAAGGCGATCGACATCACGGTCGGCTCGAGCTGGCCCTTTACGCCGTCGAGGCCAGTCCACAGCAGCGAGCCGGCGCCGGGGCCGAGCACCTTTTCCGCGGCGAAATACACCAGGATGGTGCCGAACAGCGCCTGGGCGATGCCGACGCCACAAAGGATGAAGTACTTCCACGCCGCCTCGAGCGCGGCGTGGGTGCGGTACAGCGCCACCAGCAGCACGGTGGTGAGCGTGGCCGCCTCCATCGCCACCCACATGATGCCGAGGTTGTTGGCCACCAGGACCAGCAGCATGGTGAAGCAGAACAGCTGGTACATGCTGTGGAACAGCCGCATGCCGGCGGCAGTGACGCGGCCATGCTCCCGCTCGATGCGCATATAGGGCCGGGAGAAGAGCGAAGTGCTCATCGCCACGAAAGCGGTAAGCGCGACCAGGAACACGTTGAGCGAATCGACGAACAGGTGACCGCCGAGCGCGGCAAATGGCCCCTCCTCGATCACGCGCGCGGTCAGCAGGGCGGCGCCGGCAAAGGTGGCCGCGCTGAATGCGGCGTTGACCTCGGGCGCGCCGCGGCGGTGACCGACCAGCGCCAGCACCGCGCCGCCGGCGAGCGGCGAGCCGAGCAGCAGCAGCAGCGCGTGGCCTTGCAGAAAGTCCAGCATCAGCGCTCCCGCAGCCGCTCGAGGTGGCGCGTGTCCACCGAATCGAAGCGCTCGCGGATCTCGAACAGGAAAATGCCGAGGATCAACGCCGCCACCAGCACGTCGAGGGCCACGCCCAGTTCCACCACCATCGGCATGCCGTAGACGGTGGCGGTGGCGGCGAAGAACAGCCCGTTCTCCATGGCGAGAAAGCCGATTACCTGCGGCACCGCCTTGGAGCGCGTGATCATCATCAGGAAGGAGAGCAGGATGCTCGCCAGCGCGATGCCGAGCCCGGCGCGCGTCACCGTGCCGGCGAGCTGCGAGATCGGCGCGGCGAGGTTGAAGGCGAGGATCACCAGCACGATGCCGACCAGCATGGTGGTCGGGATGTTGATCAGCGTCTCGACGTCCCACTTCACGTTCAGCCGTCGGATCAGGCGGTGCAGGATCCACGGCAGCAGCAGCACCTTGAGGACGAAGGTGAACGCCGCGGACAGGTACAGGTGGCCCTGTCCGGTGAGCGCCGCCACCAGCAGCGTGGACAGCGCGAGCACCAGCCCCTGCGCCGCGAACAGGTTGATGAGCGACAGGATGCGGCGCTGCGTCAGCATGGCGAAGGCGAGCAGCAGCAGGATCGCGGCAAGGAGATTGATGAGCTGCGGGCCGAACTTGGCGAGCAGGCCGGCCGCCACGCTCAAGCCTCCAGCATCACGTGGACCAGCAGCGCCAGCACCGCCAGCAGGAAGGCGGTGCCGAGGTATTCGGGCGCGCGGAAGATGCGCATCTTGGCGCTCCAGGTCTCGATCAGCGCCAGCGCCGCGCCGCCCACGGCCAGCTTGGCGACGAGCGCCGGCAGCGCGAGCACCAGGCCGAGCCAGTCGCCGCCTTGGGCCACGCCGAACGGAAAGAACAGCGCGAGCCCCATGCAGGAGTAGACGAAGAGCTTGAGGCTCGCCGCCCACTCGATCAGCGCCAGGTGGCGGCCGGAATACTCCAGCACCATCGCCTCGTGGATCATGGTGAGCTCGAGGTGCGTGGCGGGATTGTCGACCGGGATGCGCGCGTTTTCCGCCAGCGACACCATGACGAAGGCGACACCGGCGAAGGCGAGGCTGGGATAGATCACCAGCTCGCGGTGGGCGAGCGTCTCGACGATGGTGGCGAGCGAGGTCGAGTGCGAGATGAGCGAGGCGGTGAACAGCACCATCAGCAGCGCCGGCTCGGCGAGAAAGCCCACCATCATCTCGCGGCGCGCGCCGAGCGTGCCGAAGGCGGTGCCGACATCCATGCCGGCAAGCGAGATGAAAAGCCGCGCTAGCGCGAGCAGGCCGACCAGCGCGATGGCGTCGGCGGCGGCATTGAGCGGCAGGTCGGTGCCGAGCGTCGGCACGATGGCGGCGGCGAGCGCGAGGCAGCCGAAGATCAGATAGGGCGCGGCGCGAAACAGCGGCGAGGCGTTGTGCGCCAGCAGCACATCCTTCTGCAGCAGCTTGCCCATTACGCGGTAGGGCTGCAGCAGCCCCGGGGCGCTCTTGTTCTGCAGCCAGGCGCGGCACTGGTTGACCCAGCCGGTGAGCAGCGGCGCGAGCAGGAGTGCAAGCATCAGCTCGGTGAACTGCGCCGCCAGGCCCGCCGCGCTCATCGGATGAAGAAGAGCAGCACCAGCAGCGTGCCGAAGCTGTACATCAGGTAGACCGAAATGCGGCCGCGCTGCAGCAGGCTGACGAAGGTCGACACGGCGTCGACCGCGCGCGCCACCGGCAGGTAGAGCCAGTGCCAGAGGCGGTCGTCGGCCGTTTCGCGGTAGCGCGGGCGCGCATCGCCCGGCAGCGGCGCGTGCGTCTCGATGCGGAAGAACGGCTGGAACACCACCTTGACCGGCTGGCCGAAGCCTTCCGCCGTGTCCTGCATGCGCGAATTGAGGTAGGGATAGCCGCAATCCCACGGCGCGGCGCGCTGCGCGCGGCCATGATAGAAGAGGCGCACCGCGAGCCAGGCGGCGAGGATCAGCGCCAGGGCGACGACCAGGAACAGCACCGGGCTATAGCTCGCGCGCTGCTGGTCGATGGGCGCGAGGTAGAGCCAGCCCGAGGCGCTCGCGCCGATGCCCTGGCCGACCAGCAGCCGCGTTACCGGGTCGAGCAGGCCGATCACCGTGACCGGCGCGAGGCCGAGCGCCACGCAAGCGGCGGCGAGCCAGGCGAGGGCGCTTTTTTCGCGCAGCCCGGCGTCGTGCACCTCGGCCAGCCGCGGCTCGCGCGGCTGGCCGAGAAATACCACGCCGTAGAACTTGACCATCACGTAGCCGGAGAGCGCGGCGGTCAGCGCCACCGCCGCGGCCGCCACCGGCACCAGCATGTTGATGTAACCGTGCGGCAACCCCGGCGTGAAGAGGAAGGCCTGCAGCAGCAGCCATTCCGAGACGAAGCCATTGAGCGGCGGCAGGCCGGCGATGGCGATGGTGCCGACCAGCGCGCACCACGCCACCCAGGGCATGCGGTGCATCAGGCCGCCCAGGCGGCCGAGGCTGCGCTCGCGCGTCGCATGCAGCACCGAGCCGGTGGCGAGAAACAACAGGCTCTTGAAGAAGGCGTGGTTCAGACAGTGGTAGAGCATGGCCGTAAGGGCGAGCGCGGCGAGCGCGCCCATGCCGAAGGCGCGGAACAGCAGCGTCAGGCCGAAGGCCGCGGTGATCAGCCCGATGTTCTCGATCGACGAGTAGGCGAGCAGGCGCTTCATGTCGGTCTGCACGGCGGCGAAGATGATGCCGAACAGCGCGCTCGCGATGCCCACGGCGAGCGCCACCACGCCCCACCACCACTGCGGGGCGGCGATCAGGTCGAGGGTGACGCGCAGCATGCCGTAGACCGCGGTCTTCAGCATCACCGCCGAAAGCAGCGCCGACACCGGCGAGGGCGCCGCCGGGTGCGCCTCCGGCAGCCAGACGTGCAGCGGCACCAGGCCCGCCTTGGCGCCGAAGCCGGCGAGCGCGAGGAGAAAGGCGGCGCTCGCCCAGGCCGCGGAGGGCTCGAGCGCGCGCATGGTCTCGAAGCGGTAGTCGCCGCTGCCGCCCTGCAGGGCGCCGAACGAGAGCAGGATGGCAATGGCGCCGATGTGGGCGATCAGCAGGTAGAGGTAGCCGGCACGGCGGATCTCGGCCTGGCGGTGGTCGCTGGTGACGAGGAAGAACGAGGAGAGCGCCATCGTTTCCCAGGCCACCATGAAGAAGAAGGCGTCATCGGCCACCAGCACCAGCGCCATGCTGGCGAGGAACAGGTGATAGAACAGGCACTGCAGCCCGGGCGCGGTGATCTCGCCGGCGCGCAGGTAACCGCTGGCGAACAGCGATACGCCCGCGGCGACGCCGCCGAGCAGCAGCAGGAACAGCGCCGAGAGCGCGTCGAGGCGCGCGTGAAACGGCAGGTCGGGCAGCCCGAGCGGCAGCAGCCGCTCGACCGGCGCATGGAAGATCGCCTCGAGCGCGACGCCGGCGACGGCAAGCGCGATCAGCCCGCCCGCGGGATACAGCAGCCGGGCGACAAAGTGCAGATGCTTCGGCGCGAGGAGGCCGAGCGTGCCGATCGCCATCCAGGCGCCGGCGGCAAGCAGGACGGCGTCGAGCAAGCTCAGATCAAGAGGCATCGCACGCGAATCGGCGGCAGCGTGGCTGCGCTAGCGGAACAGCAAGGCGGCGAGCAACCCGCACAGGGCCGCGCCCGCCACCAGCGCCCAGTCGCGCCGCCGCCAGGTGACGCGCGCCACGGGCAGCGATTTCACCGCCTGGGTCGCGGTCTGGCGCAGCGCGGCCTCCGACGGCAGCGTGGCGGCGCCCGTGAGCGTAGCGAGGCGTTGCGTTGCCTCGCTCGAGTCGAACGATTTCGCCAGGCCCTGGGCGGGCACGGTGGCCGTCGGCGAAAGCGCCGTATCGGCCACCGGCTCCTGGTCGACCTGGCGCGTGCGGTTGACCGACTGCGCCATCACCACGGTGTTCGACTCGGCGTCGGTCAGCTTGGGTGGCACCGCGGGCACGGTTGTCGTGCCGACCGGCGGCAGGGTGGCGGCGCTGGCGGCCGCCTGGCGCTCGCACTCGCGCAAGTCGCGCGCCGCCTCGGCGGCGTCCTGGTAGCGCTCCTCGAGCGGCTTGGCGATCATCTTCGCCACGATGTGGTCGAGCAGCACCGGCACTTCGGCATTGATCTGGCTCGGCGCCGGCGGGACGAAATTGACCGTCTGGTACATGAGCGCGGTGACGTTCTCGCCGTTGAACGGCGCGGCGCCGGTCAGCATCTCGTAGACGATGACGCCGAGCGAAAAGATGTCGGAGCGGTGATCAGCGCGCTTGCCGATCACCTGCTCGGGCGACATGTACTTGGGCGAGCCCATCAGCATGCCGGTCTGCGTCAGCTCGGAGGACACGCGCCGGCGCGCGATGCCGAAATCGGTGATCTTCACCGGCCCGTTGGCCACCACCATGATGTTGGCCGGCTTGATGTCGCGGTGGACCACGCCGCGCGAGTGCGCGAAAGCGAGGCCTTCGGCGACCTGCGCGGCGATCGACAGCGCCTGCGCCAGGCGCAGCGGCCGGCCCTCGCCGATCAGCGAGCGCAGCTCGACCCCCTCGATGTACTCCATCGCCATGTACACCACTTCGCCCGACTTGCCGACGTCGTGCACAGTGACGATGTTGGGATGGTTGAGGCCGGCGGCGGCGCGCGCCTCCTGGTAGAAGCGCTCTTCGTAGCGGTCGGCGCCGTCGCGCTCGAGCGCCATGTTGACCGTCTTCACCGCTACCACGCGCTCGAGCGCCGAATCGGTCGCCTTGTAGACGATGCCCATGGCGCCCCGCCCCAGCTCGGACTGGATGGCGTAGCGGCCGAGTTGCGGGTGATCCATCAGCGGCGGCGCGATTAGCGGCCGGCCTTGACGGACTTGAACACCGGTCCCCAGATCGGGTGTCCGGCTTCGGCGGGCGCGAGCTCGAGCTCGGGATCGACGGTGAGCGCCTTGCGGAATTCCTCGCGGCAGGGCACCACGCGGTTGCCGGCGCAGTGCATGAAGGCGAGGTGCTTGTACGCGTTGGCGAGCTCGGGGTCGTTGAGGCCCCGGCCGATGGCGTTGTGCAGCGACTTGGCGGACTCGGCGTAAGCGCCTTCGTCGTACTGCTTGAGGCCGGCCTTCAGCGCCGCCGCGCCGGGGCTGGTGACGAACAGGTTCTGCTGCAGCGTCTTGAATGAGTCCGAGCTGCAGCCCGCGAGTGCCGCCGCCAACGCCACCGTGATCACCCCCCGCATCATCAACGGAACCTGTGCCTTATTTTGAGCGTCTCGCCCGCTTTCACCTCGACGCGATCCTTGAAAGCCGGAAAGGTCGTGTTGCGGATCTCTATCGTATGCGGCCCGGGGGAGATTTCAAGCTCGCGCACCGGAGGGCTGATTCCCCGGGTCTTGCCGTCCACCACCACCAGGCCCCAGGGCGTGACCGCCAGCTCGATCTTGCCGATCCCGGATGCCGCCAGCCGCTCGGACCGCTTCTCGAGCTTCTTTGCCGGCCTGGTCACGGGTTTGGCAGCGGGGGTCTCCGGCTCGGCCTTCGGAAACAGCGTTTCGAGCGGCTTCGAGGGCGCGGGCGCTGTGGCAATCGGCGCGGACGCCGAGCCCGCCGGCTTCATCAGCGCACGCGCCGTGACCCCGCTGGCGAGCATGACGACGAGAAAGGCGAGCGGCGCGGCAACCAGCGCCGAGCGGCGCAGGCCGAGCGGCCCGATCCGCGCCAGCCAGCCCCAGCCGCGGGCGGCGACGCCCGGCATGGTGCGCGTGCCGGCATGGCGGGTCGACGGCGAGCCGCCGACTACCGAATACACGTCGTGCTCGCGTACATGCTTGTCGGTGCGCGCGCCCTCGTGGTGAAACATGTTGGCGTAGTCGCGCGACAGGCAGGACACCACTTCGTAGAACGAGCGCGACACCATCAGCTGGCCCGGCGTGGAAAAGCTCATCACGCGCTGCGCGACGTTGATGCCGTCGCCGATGATGTTCATCTGGCCGTTCAAGTCCTTCACCAGGCGCACCGGGCCGAGGTTGATGCCGAGGCGCACCGGCACGTCGCCGACGTCGTCGCGCACCGTCATGGCGGCGAACAGCGCGTCCTCCGGGTCGCCCATGAAGGTGACCGCGGCGCCGTCGCCGGTATCGAGGATGATGCGGTCGCGGACCGCTACCTGATCGAGCGCCGCGGCAAGCGTTTTGTTGAACGCCTGCTTGAGATGCAGCTGCTCGGCGACCGGCTTCTTCGAGTACTCGACAATATCAAGGAAGAGCACGCTGCAGACCAGCGTGCGACCGGAACTCTCCATGGGATCATTTTACGCGCATGCCCGGCTGCGCCCCGCTGTCGGGCGAGATAAGGAAAATGCCCGGGCCGTCACCGGACGCGGCGAGCACCATGCCCTCGGAAACGCCGAATTTCATGCTGCGCGGCGCAAGATTGGCCACCACCACCGCGAGCCGCCCCTCGAGCTTCGCCGGGTCGTACGCCGCCTTGATGCCGGCGAGCACGGTGCGCGTTGTGCCACCGAGATCCAGGGTCAGCCGGAGCAGCCTGTCGGCCCCCTCCACGAGCTCGGCCTTCACGATCTTGGCCACGCGCAAGTCGAGCTTGTTGAAATCGTCGATGCTGATGGTGTCGCTCACGGCTTGCTCCTTGGAGGCGTGCTGCTGTTTCTCCGCGTGCCGCTGCGGCGCGGCCGGCTGCGGCACGGACTGGATGTCGAACAGCTGGTCGATCTGCTTCTCGTCGACGCGGGTGATTAGGTGCTTGAACGGCTGGATGCGAATCGGCCGATGCTTGCGGTCCTCGAACTTCAGGTCCCGCTGGATGCCGAACAACTCGCGCGCGACCCTTGCTGCCGTCGCCGGCAGCATCGGTGCCAGGTAGACGGTGAGGGTGAAGAAGGCGTGCAACGCTTCGCTGCAAGCACGATGCAGCTCCTCTTTCTTCGACGGGTCCTTGGCCAGTTCCCAGGGCTTGGCCTGGTCGAAGCGCTGGTTCACGCGATCCGCGACGGCCATTACGTCGCGCACGACCTTGCCGAATTCCCGGCCGTCGTAGGCGGTTGCGGGGGCGACCCGCCAAAATCAAGCAGCCTCCCATCGAAATATTTTGAGATGAAGCTGGCGGCGCGGGCGGCGATGTTGACGTACTTGCCGACCAGGTCGCTGTTGACGCGCGCGACGAAGTCGTCGGGGTTGAAATCGAGGTCCTCGACGTTGGCGTTGAGCTTCGCCGCAATGTAGTAGCGCAGCCACTCGGGGTTCATGCCGAGCTCGAGGTAGCGGAGCGGGCTAATGCCGGTGCCGCGCGACTTCGACATCTTGTCGCCCGACACCGTGATGAAGCCGTGCACGTAGACGTGGTCGGGCGTCTTGTAGCCGGCGTATTCGAGCATCGCCGGCCAGAACAGCGTGTGGAAGTAGATGATGTCCTTGCCGATGAAATGGATCATCTCGACGTCGCTACCGGGACGCACGAAGGCGTCGAAGTCGAGTTTCTTCTTCGCGCTGTAGTTCTTCAGGCTGGCGAAATAGCCGACCGGCGCATCCAGCCAGACGTAGAGGTATTTCTCCTCCTTGAGGTCGGGGATTCGAATACCGAAGTAGGGTGGGTCGCGCGAGATGTCCCAGTCACCGAGCGCCTTGTCGCCCTCGCCGTCGATCCATTCCCAGGCCTTGTTGACCACCTGTGCTTGCAGGCGCCCGGGCACCTCCAGCCACTCGCGCAGGAAGGCGACGCACGCCGGGTCGGAGAGCTTGAAGAAGTGGTGCTCCGAGGTCTTCAGCAGCGGCGCCGCGCCCGACAGCGTGGAGTAGGGATTCTTCAGCGCGGTGGCCGAATACACCGTGCTGCAGTTCTCGCAGGCGTCGCCGTACTGGTCCTTGGCGCCGCAGTTCGGGCACTCGCCCTTGATGTAGCGATCGGCGAGGAACATCTTCTTCACCGGATCGTAGAACTGCTCGACCGGCTTGGTGTAGATCAGTCCCTTCGCCCTGAGTCGGCGGTAAATTCCCTGAGACAGCTCGGTGTTCTCGGGCGAATGCGTCGAGTGCCAGTTGTCGAAGGCGAGGTGGAAGCCATCCAGGTAGGCTTTTCTCCCCTTGGAAATTTCTCCAATAAAGGCTTCCGGCGTTTTTCCGGCCTTCTCCGCGGCGAGCATGATCGGCGCGCCGTGCGCGTCGTCGGCGCCGACGAAATGCACCTCGTGGCCTTGCATGCGCTGGAAGCGCACCCAGATATCGGCCTGGATGTATTCCATGACGTGGCCGATGTGGAACGGCCCGTTGGCGTAGGGCAGCGCAGTGGTAACGAAAAGCCGTCGGGAAGCCATCGGGAAGGGCGGAATTTTAGCTTACACTCTGAAGATGCCCTTCAGCGAAGCGGACGTTCAATCCGTCCTCAGGCAGCTCATCGACCCGAACACCGGCAAGGATTTCGTCAGCGGGCGCGCGGCGCGCAACATCAAGGTGGCCAATGGCGCGGTGTCGCTCGACGTCGAACTCGGCTACCCGGGCAAGAGCCAGCACGAGCCGATCCGGCGCCAGCTGATCCAGGCGCTGAAACAGGCCGGCGCGACGAGCGCCGCCGTCAATATCGGCTCCAAGGTGGTGGCGCACGCCGTGCAGCGCGGCGTGAAGCTGGTGCCGGGCATCAAGAACATCATCGCCGTCGCCTCGGGCAAGGGCGGCGTCGGCAAGTCGACCACCGCGGTCAACCTCGCGCTCGCGCTGGCGGCGGAGGGCGCCGCGGTCGGCGTGCTGGACGCCGACATCTACGGGCCGTCGCAGCCGATGATGCTCGGCATCGCCGGCCGGCCCGAGTCGAAGGACGGCAAGTCGATCGAGCCGATGGAGGGTCACGGCCTGCAGGCAAGCTCGATCGGCTTCATGATCGACATCGACACGCCGATGGTGTGGCGCGGGCCGATGGTGACCCAGGCGCTCGAGCAGCTGCTGAAGGACACCCGCTGGCGCGAGCTCGACTATCTGGTGGTCGACCTGCCGCCGGGCACCGGCGACATCCAGCTCACCCTCGCGCAGAAAGTGCCGGTCACCGGCGCGGTGATCGTCACCACGCCCCAGGATATCGCCCTCATCGACGCGCGCAAGGGCCTCAAGATGTTCGAGAAGGTCGGCATCCCGATCCTCGGCATCGTTGAAAACATGTCTTTCCACGTCTGTCCGAAGTGCGGCCATGAAAGCCATATCTTCGGCTCGGGCGGCGCGGAGAAGATGTGCAAGGACTACGGCACCGAACTCCTCGGCCAGCTGCCGCTCGACGAGTCGATCCGCGTGCAGGCCGATTCGGGCAAGCCGACCGTGGTCGCCGACCCGGACGGCAAGATCGCCGAGATCTACCGGCGCATCGCCCGGCGCTGCGCGGTCAAGATCGCCGAGTCGCAGCGCGACATGACCGCCAAATTCCCGAACATCGTCGTCCAGAACACATGACGATCAAGTCCGACCGGTGGATCCGGCGCATGGCACGCCGCCACCGCATGATCGAGCCCTTCGAGGCCGGCCAGGTCAAGGCGCGCCGCGGGCGCAAAATCGTCTCCTACGGCACCTCGAGCTACGGCTACGACGTGCGCTGCTCGACCGAGTTCAAGATCTTTACCAACATCAACTCGAGCATCGTCGATCCCAAGGCCTTCGACGAGAAGAACTTCGTCGAGTTCAGCGGCCCGGTGTGCATCATTCCGCCCAATTCCTTCGCCCTGGCGCGCACGGTCGAGTACTTCCGGATCCCGCGCAACGTGCTCACCATCTGCCTTGGCAAGTCGACCTACGCCCGCTGCGGCATCATCGTCAACGTCACGCCCCTGGAGCCGGAATGGGAAGGGCACGTGACGCTGGAGTTCTCCAACACCACGCCGCTGCCGGCCCGGGTCTACGCCAACGAGGGCGTGGCCCAGGTAATCTTTCTGGAGTCTGACGAGGTGTGCGAAATCTCCTACCGCGACCGCCGCGGCAAGTACCAGGGCCAGAAAGGCGTCACGCTGCCCCGTATTTAGGGCTCGCTGCCGGGGGCTCACTACCGGTTGTGGTTTGCTCCCCCCGGGGGCGCTATAGGCGTGATAAAAAAGTGTGTGACGGCTCTTGACTCCGGGGGGGTCATCCCTATAATCGGCCGCAAGAATCACCGGCCTGGGGAGAGAGAGAATATGGGCGACCGCCCTCCGAGTAGCATCGCACGCGCAAGACAGACCGCAGTAGCCAAGCAGCAGCCGCAAGAGCAGCTCTTCGACACGCACCCCGAAGTCAGCCTTGACTTCGAGATCGTGCGCCAGGCCGCCCGCCAGAAGTACACCCGGCCGTTCCTGATCATCGACACCGCCATCGTGCGCGGCAAGGTGCACCGTTTCCGCGCCGCGCTGCCGCGCGTGCGGCCGCACTACGCCGTCAAGGCGAACCCCGACCGGCGGGTGCTCAAGGTGCTCGCCCAGGAGGGCTGCGGCTTCGAGATCGCCTCGGTGGCCGAGCTCGACATCTTGCTCGCGCTCGGCGTGCCGGCAGCGGAAGTGTTCTTCTCCAACCCGATCCGTTCGCGCGAATCGATCGCCTACGCCGCCGCCAAAGGCGTCGAGTGGTTCGTCATCGACAGCGTGGACGAGCTGCGCCGCGTGGTCGAAACCAGGCCCGATGCGAAGCTCTACCTGCGCATTGCCTCCCCCAACATCGGCAGCGACTGGCCGCTGTCGGGCAAGTTCGGCGCCGGGGCGGCCGATGCGCGCGAAATCGTGGCGCTCGCCGCCAAGCTCGGCGCAGACCTCGCCGGGGTCACCTTCCATGTCGGCTCGCAGTGCCGCAACCCGGAAAACTGGCGCGTGGCGCTGGAGAAGACGCGCACCCTGTTCGACGTCATGACCAAGGCCGGCCTCAAGCCGCGGCTGATCAACATCGGCGGCGGCTTTCCCGTGCGTCACGTCAAGCCGATTCCGTCGATCGAGGTCATCGGCCAGGTCGTCAACGAGAGCCTCAAGGCTTTCCCCGAGGACGTGCAGGTGATCGCCGAGCCCGGGCGCTATCTGGTTTCGGACGCCGGCTACTTCGTCTGCCGCGTGCTCGGCACCGCCACCCGCGCCGGCAAGCGCTGGATGCACTGGGACGCGGGCCTGTTCGGCGGCGTCATCGAGGCGAGCGAAGGCCTGCGCTACCGTATCCGCACCGACCGCTCCGGCCCCGACGTCAGCTGGACCGTCGGCGGCCCGACCTGCGACTCGGTCGACATCGTGATGCGCGACGAGCCGCTGCCCTCCGACCTCCAGGAGGGCGACTTTGTGTACCTGCGCAACGCCGGCGCCTACACCACGGCCTACGCGAGCCAGTTCAACGGCTTCCCGCTGCCCGAAGTGAGGGTGTTCGAGTCTACGAAGTAGGCTCGTAGAGGACGAAGTCGAACTTCGTCCCGTCCGCCGCCGTATGCCGCTCGCGCTGGGTTTCCCTCCAGCGCGAACGGTCGTACGCCGGGAAGCGCGCATCCCCGGTGTAATCTTTGTGGATCTCCGTCATCACCAGCCCTGAGGCCACCGGCAGCGCTGCCGCGTAAAGCTCGGCGCCGCCGATCACGAAGGCCACCGATTCGCCCGCGCACAGCGCGAGCGCCGCGTCGAGCGAGCTCGCCACCGCCGCCCCCGGCGCCTCGTAACCGGCCTGGCGCGTCACGACGATGTTTTCGCGGCCCGGCAGCGCTTTCCCCAGCGATTCCCACGTCTTGCGGCCCATGATCACCGGGTGGCCCAGGGTGAGGTTCTTGAAGTGCTTCAGGTCCTCCGGCAGCCGCCAGGGCAGCCCGCCGTCCTTGCCGATGATGCCGTTCGCTGCCACGGCAGCGACGAGATAGATCGTGGTCATTTCTTCGCGAACGCCCATTGGCGCATGAAAGCTAGTGCTATGGCGGTAGCTAGCGCGAGCCCGCCGAGTAAATAGAAGCCGTTAATCAGCCCGATCCTGTCGGCGAGGTAGCCGAGGAGCAGCGGCGTGCTGAGGTGGGAGACGCTCCAGCCTAGGCCACCCAGGGCGAGGGCAGAGCCGCGCAGCTCGGGCGGGCTCGCCTCGGAGATGGTGATCTGGAAGTAGAGGGTCATGGCCGCTGAGCCCGCCCCCAGGATCAGCATCCAAAGGCCGATCGGCAGGGCATGGTTGATCGTGGGCATCAGACCTACAGCGGCCGCCACGGCGAGGCCGCAGCCGACCGGCCAGAAGGTCTGGGGTCCGGTGCGCACGAAGCGGGCGCCCAGGAGGCTGGCGGCGATCGAGCCCACGGCGCGCAGGGCGACCAGGATGCCGGAGGTCTCCTCCCCGAACCCATATCCGGCAAGGAACAGCGGGTAGAACGAGATCGACAGCGAAAACGGCAGGGCCGAGAGGTAGGCGCACGCCACGGCGTAGACGATGATCGGCCGGCCGAAGAGCGGGCGGTAGCCCGCCAGCAGCGAGCGCGGCGCGGAGGAGGGCTTGTGCGGCGTGTGCTCGGCCGCCAGCCCGGCGAGGAAGGACAGCACCCCGATGGCGGAAAAGACGATGAAGGTAACTTGGAAGCCGCCCAGCGCCAGCAGGAAGCCCGAGGAGACGGTGCCGCCAATCTGGCCGAAGTTCGTGACGGCATTCAGCTCCCCGAGGGTGCGGCCGCGCCCCCCGGGCAGCTCGCTCGCCATGGCCCAGGTGGCGGGCCAGAACGCGGCGCGCGAGACCACCAGGCCGAGCTGCCCGGCGAGGAGCATCCAGAAGCCGTGGGCGAAGAGGAACCACAGCCCGGCGGCCACCGTGACCACGCAGGAGCCGAGCATGATGCGCCGGCCGCCGATGCGGTCGGTATAGGCGCCGCCGATCAGGTTGAGAACGGCCTGGGCGAGCACCGGCGTGGCGAACAGGAGCCCGATGTCCGCGTTGGACAGCCCCTGGGCGTGGGCGTAGAGCGGCACCACCAGCCAGGTCATGCCGAGGCCGAAATTCCACACCGCGGACGCAAGGAAGAAGAAGGGGTGTTGCATGCCAGCCTAGGGGTGGGCGATGGCTGATTATGGTTCCCCGGGCGTAAGCTCGCCTTGCCCGTTTCGACCAATGCCCATGCGCTCCCTATTTGCCCTTCTAGGTTGTTTTCTTGTGAATCATGTTCTTGCCGCGCAGTGCGTCGCGCAGTCCGGACCTCGGACTGCCGCGCTCGTCGAGCTCTATACCTCGGAGGGCTGCAGCAGCTGCCCGCCGGCCGATCGGTGGCTTTCTGGCCTCGCCCCTGCCGGCTACGCCCCCGACCGGGTGGTGCCGCTCGCCCTGCATGTCGATTACTGGGACTACATCGGCTGGAAGGGTCCCTGGGCCAAGCGCGAGTTCTCCCTGCGCCAGCGCAAGCTCAGCCAGCTGCAGCGCATGGCGCTCGTCTATACGCCGCAGGTGATGCTGCAGGGGCGGGACTTCCGGGACTGGGGCGGCAAGGCCTTCGACGACGCGGTGGCGAAGATCAACGCCCGCCCGCCCAGGGCCCGCATCCGGCTCGAGATCCACGCGGCCAAGGGGACGCTCCTCGATGTGGCTGCCGCCGCCGAGCTTGTGGCGCCCGCCGCAGACAGCGACCCGGCCCTCTACCTCGCCGCCTACCAGAACCGGCTCGAAAGCCGCGTGAACGCGGGCGAAAACCAGGGCCGGACGCTGGCGCACGACTACGTGGTGCTCGAATGGCAGGGGCCGTTCGCCTTTGGCGCCGGCCAGCGTGTCGCCGAGCGGCGCGAGCTGCCGTTGCTGCCGCGGGCGCTCGCCGCGCACTCCGGGGTCGTCGGTTTCGTGCAGGATCGGCGCACGGCGGAGGTGCTCCAAGCCTTGATGCTTCCAGCCTGCTCGACCTAGGCCTTTCCGGTATAGTCGCGCGGTTCGCCCATCCAGGGAGGGCCGGGCTCCCACCCGGCCCGGGGCAGGGTACTGTAGGGGAGCACTAACTAATGCAAGCAACGCAGATCCGGCAGAAGGACGGGGTTTTTTACTTCGTCAGCTACCGTGCCAAGGACCTGCTGGCCAAGGTGCGCTTCATCAGCCGTTTCTACGGCGAGGGGGAGGAAATCAACCCCGGGCGGGTCTCCCAGGACGACGACATCGCCCAGTTCATCGCCCGGATCGAGCGCACCGACAAGGCGTTCCAGCGCTCGCTGTCGCGCTCCAAGGTGCGCCAGCTGAAGAACTTCTACGAGACCGCGGTGACGCAGCCGCCGATCCCCGGCACGGTGCTGCTGTTCACTTCCGAGCGGCTCGTTTTCCGCGGCGACGGGCAGGGCGGCACCGGCACCATCGCCGAGCCGGCGACGAAGTACCTGATCATCGACGGCCAGCACCGCCTGGCCGCGCTGCAGTTCTACCTGCACGAGCGTCCCGACGACGCCGCCAGCATCAACGTGCCTTGCATCATCTTCGATGGCCGCAGCGAGGACTTCGCCACCGAGATGTTCGTCATCATCAATTCGACGCCGACGCGCATCAACAAGAGTCACCTGGTCGATCTGTACGAGCACGTGTCGTTCGCGGCGCCCGACCGCAAGTTCGCGGCGCGCCTGGTCGAGCGGCTCTATGGCGAGGGCGACAGCCCGCTGCGCTACCGCATCAACCGCCTGGGCGGTCGCAGCCAGCGCGACAAATGGGTGCTGCAGGCGGAACTGTTCAACGAGCTGCACCGCTGGGTGCGCGGGCGCTGGCGCTCGATCCAGCTCGCCGGCGGCAGCTCCAAGGAAGTGCCGCGCTACTACGGCATCGTGCGCGATTTCTTCAAGGCGGCGCGCGCCGTGTTCGGCGACGCGGTCTGGGGCAAGGACAATTACATGGTGACCAAGCCGGTGACCATCAAGGCGATGGTGCGCGTGTGCGCCGATCTGGCGCGCGACGACGCCGAGCCCGAAGCCGGGCGCGTGGCGCGCTGGGAAGGCCGCCTTGCGCCCTGGTCCGAGCTGGCGCGCCAGTTCCGCGACGAAGGTTTCTACGAGCGCTTTCCCGCCAAGGGCGAAGTGGAGCGCGTGGCGCGTATCCACCGCGACCTCGGCCGTGCCGCCGGCATCGAGGCCAGTCGCCCGAAGGCGCCCTAAGCGCCCAGGAATACTCGCGGCACCCCGCCTGTTCGCGCAGGCATGCAATATCTTCTCGTCCTGTCTTTCGCCTTGCTGACGCTGGCAGGTTGCGCCGGCATGGACGCGACGCAATGCCGCAGTGCAAACTGGTACGACTTGGCGTTTCGCGACGCGATTTTCGGGCTGCAGCCGCAGGACGAGATCTACGCGCGGCAGTGCGATCCCCACGGCGTCCAATTGGACCGCGCGCGCTACCGCGAAGGGTGGATCCATGGCTACTACGAACAGCAACGACGCATATCGCAATCGGTGGACTAGGACCCTGATCGGCGCCGCCGCGGCTCTCGCCGCAGGATGCGTCGCGATGACCGAGCCGGAGTGCCGCAGCGCCAACTGGTACGACTACGGCTGGCGCGACGCGCTCGGCGGCCTGCGGCCGATGTACGAGGTATACGCCCATCAGTGCGACGCCCTCAAGGTGAAAGCGAACGAGGGCGACTACATGAAGGGCTGGCACGAAGGCAAGTGGGAGTACGACCACCGCGTCCACAGCTCGGATTGCTGCGGCCCCTAGATCGCGCCGTTCGCCGCCAGGGCGTCGATCTCGCTTGCGCCGTAGCCGAGCTCGCCAAGGATGCCGCGGGTGTGCTCGCCGAGGGCGGGCAGCGGATCCATGCGCGGCTCGACCCCCGAGATATTGAAGGGCGGCTTGAGCGCGTCGAGCTCGCCCGCCGGCGAGCCGACCTTCACCCAGCGGCCGCGCGCCCGCAGTTGCGGGTGGTCCCAGAATTGCTGCATGGAATTCAACCGGGCGTTTGCAATACCGGCTTTCTCGAGGCGGTCGAGGACTTGTGCGGCGGTCAGTTTCGCAAACACCTTGCCGATTTCAGCGTGCATGGCGTCGCGGTGGCCGGCCCTGACCGGCCCGCTTGAAAATCGTGCATCGCTCTTCAGGGCGGCATTCATCAGCACCACATCGCAAAACCGCGCGAACTCGCGCTCGTTTTGCACGCTGAGGAAAATCGCGCCGTCGCTTGTTTGGAAGGGCCCGTAAGGAACGATGGTGGCGTGGTGGGCGCCGGAGCGCGGCGGCGCGGCGCCGCCGTAGGCGGTGAAGTAGGCGGGAAACCCCATCCATTCGCCCAGCGACTCGAACATGGTGATGTCGAGTGTGGCGCCTTCGCCAGTGCGGCCGCGCTGCAGCAGCGCGGCGAGCACGCCGGAGAACGCATACATGCCGCTCGCGATGTCGGCGACCGGGATGCCGGCCTTGGACGGCGTCTCGGGCGTCCCGGTGACCGCAAGCACCCCGGTTTCGCATTGCACCAGCAGGTCGTAGGCTTTTTTCTCGGCGTAGGGCCCGGTGGGCCCGTAGCCGGAGATGCCGCACCACACCAGCCTTGGAAATTGATCTCTGATGGAAGGACCCAAGCCAAGGCGGTCGGCGGCCCCCGGAGCGAGGTTCTGCAGGAAGACGTCCGCTTTTTCAAGCAGCCTGTCCAATACCTGCTTCGCGGCGGGATGCTTGACGTCCAGCGCCAGGCTTTCCTTGGAGCGATTGGTCCAGACGAAATGCGAAGACAGGCCGCGCACCGTGCGGTCGTAGCCGCGCAAAGGATCGCCGCTCCCCGGCCGCTCGATCTTGATGACGCGCGCACCGAGCTCGGCGAGCTGGCGCGTGGCGAACGGCCCGGCGATCACCTGCTCGAGCGCGACGACCGTGATGCCGTCGAGCGGCCTCATGCGAAGCGCAGCTCGAGCCCCGCGAGCGGCAGCCCCGCAAGCTCGGTGCGCCAAGTCTCCCCCGGCGCCACCGGATGCGCGTCGGTCATGGTCCCGGTGCTGACGATCTCGCCGGCGGCGAGCGGCGGCGCGCCGCGCTCCTTCGCCAGCACCCGCACGAGGTGCGCTAGCGCGAGCAGCGGGCTGTCCAGAACATTGGCACCCGTACCACGGTCGACTTCGACGCCGTTTTTCATGAGCATGACTTTGATCGCTGGAAGCTTTGCGTCAAGCCCGGCAGAAATCTTCAACGGATTACCCACAATCAAGCGCCCATGCAGCCCGTTCTGGGCGGCGCAGTCGGCGAGCGTCACTTTCCAGTCGGCATTGCGGCACTGCACGATCTCGATCGAATGCGCCACCCACTCGATGGCGCCGAGCAGTTGCGCCGGGTCATCGGTGAGCGGCGGCGCGGCGAGCTTGAAGCAGATTTCGGGCTCGATGCGCGGGTGAAAAAGGCCCTGCAGCGGCACCCGCGCGCTGCCGCCCTCGGCCAGGATCAGCGTGTCGTCATAGACCGTGCCCCACATCGGCTGGTGCACGCCGTATTTCTGCCAGATGCCGCGATTGGTGAAGCCGATCTTGCGGCCGACGCACTTCCGCATCAAACGATTCTAGCGTGCTAAATTAGCCGCCCCATGGATCCCGCGCTCGCCTGGGCCATCCTCGGCCTTGCTCTGGTGATCACCGAGCTGGTGACCGGCACCTTCTATCTGCTGATGCTCGCGCTGGCGTCGTTCGGCGCCGGCGCGATGGCCTGGTTCGGGCACGCTTTCCCGGTGCAATCGGTCGTCGCGGCGGTGGTCGCGGCCGCCGGCTGCTACGGCGTGCACCTGTACCGCGCGAAGACCGGCGCGCAGAAAATGGCGCCGATCGATGCCGGCATGCCGGCAAACTTCGAGAGCTGGATCGACGCTGGGGCGCGCCGTGCCCGCGTGCGCTACCGCGGCGCGAGCTGGGACGCGCGCGTCGAGGGCGCCGAGGCACTCGAGCCCGGCGCACCACTTTACGTTGTCGCGACCGAGGGCAATACGCTCAAGGTCGCAAGCAAGCACCCCTAGGGGAGGGACGCACATGTTCTGGAAACTTGCCGTTGTGGTGGGCGCTACGGTTGTAGCGGCGACCTTGCCAATGCTGCGCGATTATTGGGGCTGGGTCTTTCTAATTGGCGCGGTGGTGGCCTTCGTATTCGAAGGGGTGCGTATCGTGCCGCAGCAGAGCGCCTGGGTGGTGGAGCGCCTTGGCCGCTTCCAGAGCACGCTCGAGCCAGGCCTCAATCTCATCATCCCGATCTTCGATAAAGTCGCTTACGTCCACTCCCTGAAAGAAGTGCCGCTCGACGTCCCGGAGCAGGTGTGCATCACCAAGGACAACACGCAGCTCGCGGTGGACGGCATCCTCTACTACCAGGTGACCGATCCGCGCCTCGCCTCCTACGGCTCGGCCAACTACATTGCCGCCATCAGCCAGCTGGCGCAGACCACGCTGCGCAGCGTGATCGGCAAGATGGAGCTCGACAAGAGTTTCGAGTCGCGCGAGGAAATCAATCGCCACATCGTCCAGGAGCTCGACGAGGCGGGGCGCAACTGGGGCATCAAGGTGCTGCGCTACGAGATCAAGAGCATCACGCCGCCGGAGTCGATCCTGCGCGCGATGCAGGCGCAGATCACCGCCGAGCGCGAGAAGCGCGCGCTGATCGCCAAGTCCGAGGGCCAGCGCCAGCAGGAGATCAACCTCGCCGACGGCGAGAAGCAGGCCAAGGTGCTGCGCTCGGAAGGCGACAAGCAGGCGGCGATCAACAAGGCTCAGGGCGAAGCGACGGCTATCCGCGTGATCGCCGAGGCGAATGCAGCAGGGGTGCGCGCCGTGGCCGAGGCCATCGGCGACAAGGGCGGCATGGAAGCGGCCAACCTCAAGGTCGCGACCCAATACGTCGAGGTCTTTGGCAACCTCGCCAAGACGTCCAACACCCTGATCGTGCCGGCGAGCGCGAGCGACGTCGCCGGATTCATCGCCACCGCGATGACGGTGCTCGACAAGACCCGCCAGGCCCAGGCCGCGGCCAAGGGCTAGCGCATTTCCTAATGCGGTGTACGCTTCCGTCGCGTGTGTAGCGCGAGGATAGCTTCCGCGAGCAGCTCCAGGTCGGCATTGCGCGCGCTTGCCGGGCGGGCAGCGAGCGCGAGGGTGCGCGAGGGCACCCGCACCGAGAACGGCCGCGCCACCAGCTTCGTGCTATTGAGCAATCCGGCCTTGAGCGCGATCTCCGGCAACAGGGTCACGCCCAGGCCGCCTTCGACCATCTGCAGCAGCGTGGGGAGGCTAGTCGCCTCGACGCGCTGGCGGCCGGCTTCCGCCCGCGCGCCGCAGGCGGCGATGGCGTGCTCGCGCAGGCAATGGCCTTCCTCGAGCAGCACCACTTCGGCCAGATCGAGATTCTCGACGGCCACCGCCTTGCGGTGCGCCAGCGGGTCGTCCTGGCGCGCGACGAACCAGAATTCGTCGCGAAACAGCTCGCGCACCACCAGATCCCCGGTGTCGTAGGGCAGGGCGATCAGCGCTAGGTCGAGCTCGCCGCCGCGCAGGCGCTCGAGCAGGCGCGCTGTCAGGTCTTCGCGCAGGAAGAGCTTCAGCTTGGGGTATCGGCTGCGCAGGGGCGGCAGCAGGCGCGGCAGGAGGAAGGGCGCCACCGTCGGGATCACGCCGAGATGCAGCGGCCCCGATAGCGGCGCGCGCCCCGCCGCGGCGCGCTCGACCAGGTCGGCGGCGCCCGCCAGCAACGCGCGGGCGCGCCCGACGGCTTCGCGGCCGGCGGCGGTCAGGCGCACCGCGCGCGTGTGCCGCTCGACGAGGCGCGCGCCGAGCGTCGACTCGAGCTCCTTGATGCCCGCCGACAGCGTCGATTGCGTGACGAAGCAGGCCGCCGCCGCGGCGCGGAAATTCAGCCGCTCGGCGAGGCTCACCAGGTACTGCAGCTGGCGCAGGGAGGGGAGGGAGGCCGTGATTGATCGTATTTATCGAACAGTATTGATATTTTAATTCATTGGACCGATCAATAGGCCGCGGCCAGAATCGCACCTCGATATTCCGCACTCAGAGGAGAAAACCTTGTCAACCGAGGCGAAGTGCCCGTTCAACCACGTTGCCGGCGTCGGCAGGACGAACCGCGACTGGTGGCCAAACCAGCTGCGGCTTGAGCTGCTGCACCAGCATTCCTCGAAATCCGACCCGATGGGCAAGGGCTTCGACTACGCGAAGGAATTCAAGAGCCTCGACTACAAGGCGCTAAAGAAGGACCTGGTCAAGCTGATGACCGACTCGCAGGACTGGTGGCCGGCGGACTTCGGCCATTACGGGCCGCAATTCATCCGCATGGCCTGGCACGCCGCCGGAACCTACCGCGTCCACGACGGCCGGGGCGGCGGCGGCCGCGGCCAGCAGCGCTTCGCCCCGCTAAACAGCTGGCCCGATAACGTGAACATCGACAAGTCACGCCGCCTGCTGTGGCCGATCAAGCAGAAGTACGGGCAGAAGATCTCCTGGGGCGACCTGTTCATCCTCGCTGGCAACGTCGCGCTGGAGTCGATGGGCTTCAGGACCTTCGGCTTCGGCGGTGGCCGTGCGGACGTGTGGGAGCCGGACGAGGACGCGAACTGGGGCGGCGAGATCGCCTGGTTGGGCGACGACAAGCGCTTCAGCGGCGAGCGCGAGCTGGTTCCGCCGCTTGGCGCCACCCACATGGGCCTGATCTACGTCAACCCCGAGGGCCCGAACGCCAGCGGCGACTATATGGCCGCCGCCAAGGACATCCGTGCCACGTTCGGCCGCATGGCGATGAACGACGAAGAGACCGTCGCCCTCATCGCCGGCGGCCACACTTTCGGCAAGGCGCATGGCGCCGCCCCGGAATCGCACAAGGGTCCCGAACCGGAAGCCGCGCCGCTGCAAGCGCAGGGCCTGGGCTGGATGAGCACCTACGGCAAGGGGCACGGCGGCGACGCGATTTCGAGCGGCATAGAAGTGACGTGGACCAAGACCCCGGCACTGTGGAGCAATAACTTTTTCGAGAACCTGTTCAAGTACGAATGGGAGATGACCAAGTCGCCGGCCGGCGCCAAGCAATGGGTGGCCAAGAACGCGCCGGAGATCATTCCCGACGCGCACGACCCGTCGAAGAAGCACAAGCCGACCATGCTGACGACTGACCTGACGCTGCGCTTTGATCCGGAATTCGGCAAGATCTCGCGCAGGTTCCTCGACGACCCGCAGGCCTTCGCCGATGCTTTCGCCCGCGCCTGGTTCAAGCTGACGCACCGCGACATGGGTCCGCGTGCCCGCTACCTCGGGCCGGAAGTGCCGAAGGAAGAGCTGATTTGGCAAGATCCGCTGCCCGCGGTCAACCACAAGCTGATCGGCGAGAAGGAGATCGCCGACCTGAAGAAGAAGATCCTCGCCTCGAAACTGTCCGTGGCGCAGCTCGTGTCGACGGCCTGGGCATCGGCCTCCACCTTCCGCGGCTCCGACAAGCGCGGTGGCGCCAACGGCGCGCGCATTCGGCTTGCGCGGCAGAAGGACTGGCAGGTCAACCAGCCGGCGCAACTGGCAAAGGTGCTGAAGGCGCTCGAAGGCATCCAGGCGGACTTCAACCAGAAGGCCAAGGGCGGCAAGAAGGTTTCGCTCGCCGACCTGATCGTGCTCGCGGGCTGCGCGGGCGTCGAGCAGGCCGCGAAAAAGGCCGGCGTCGCCGTGAAGGTGCCGTTCAGCCCGGGCCGCATGGACGCCTCGCAGGCGCAGACGGATGTCGGGTCCTTCGCGGTCCTCGAGCCGTTTGCCGACGGCTTTCGCAACTACATGAGCAGTCAGATGCGGGGCAAGAACACGATACCGGCCGAGGCTTTGCTGGTCGACCGGGCGCAGCAGCTGACGCTGACGGCGCCGGAGCTGACGGTGCTGATCGGCGGCCTGCGCGTACTGGGTGCCAACGTCGGCGGCAGCAAACACGGCGCCTTCACCAAGAAGCCCGAGACGCTCACCAACGACTTCTTCGTGAACCTGCTCGACATGGGCACCGAGTGGAAGCCGGCCGGCGACACGTACGAAGGACGCGACCGCAAGACGGGCAAGGTCAGGTGGACCGGCACGCGCGTCGATCTCGTCTTCGGTTCGAACTCGCAGCTGCGGGCCCTCGCGGAAGTCTATGCGTGTAGCGACTCGCAGCAGGCGTTCGTGCGTGACTTTGTTGCGGCCTGGAACAAGGTGATGAACCTTGATCGCTACGACCTCGCGTGATCTCAGAGGGAAATTCTTAATGGCCCCAATGGCATCGCCCCGGCTTTGGGGATCGCATTGAGCAATCTGCCTGCTTAGGCGAAACACGCAGCGCATGCAGGTGCACGAAAAGAACGCCTGGAAGCTGCGCAGCCTGCTCGGCTAGGCGCCGAAGACGCGGTGCCAGCCGAAGGCGGCGCAAACCGCTACCCCGGCGCCGAGGTGGAGCCAGGTGCTCCAGTCGCGCAGCGTCTCGCTGCCCGCGTAATAGAGCAGGTAGCCGGTCGCCGCGAGCAGGATCGTCGCGACCACCAGGACGAGGCCGGAGGCACGCCGCGCGCTGGCCGACCAGCCCGTCGGCACGTGGATCGCCAGCGCCGAGCCGAAGGCGGCCAGCGCCAGCATGGCGAACGCGCCGTGCACGCGGCCGAGCCAGGACTTGGCGGATTGCACCGCGGCATCCGGGCTGGGGCCAAAGCCGTTGACGAGGTCGAGCCCCGCCCAAGCGAGGCCGGATATCGCGATCCCGGCAAAGGCGAGGACCAGCAGCCAGCGATGGACCGTCGAGAAGCGCATTCAGCCCGCGGCGCCCCAGCGGCGCCAGCGGCCCGCCGGGTCCAGGCACAGCGCCTGCGCGCCATACGCGAAAAGCAGCGGCGCACTATGCGCGCCGAGCGCAGCGACCGCCTTGGTGAGCCCGTCGGCGAGCGCGCAGCTCGCGGCAAAGACGCTCGCCACCTGCGCACCGCGCGGCCGACCGCCGCGGCCGTCGAGCAGCGGCAGCCCGAGCGGCGGGTCGATTTCGGCGCTGGAGGTGGCGAGCGCGCCTCCGGCGATTTCGCCGATGCCCATCAGACCGCCGCCCGGCAGGCGCAGGTGCACCGGCTCTGCGTGCTCGCCGAATACGCGCAGATCGCCCCCGGCATTGACCACGCCCGCGGGGACACCCGCGCCCTGGAGGACCTCGACAGCCCGGTCCACGGCGTATCCCTTGGCGATGCCTCCGAATTCGACTTGAAGGGGCCTGCGGTAGCGCACGCGCCTTTGCGTGCAAAGCTCGATGTCAGCGCTCGTGGCTTGCGTACCCGGCGCCCGTGCGCCGACGGTGCAATCGAACGCGCCGGCCGAGCGGCGGAAAAGCTCGAGCGCGAGCTGGAATACCTCGAAGGTCCAGGCGTCCACTTCGACCGGCGCGTGCTGTGCGGCGCGATTGACGGCGCTCAGCTCGCTCGACGGATCCTGGGCGCTCATCAGCCGCCCGACCCGAGCGACGGCGTCGAAAGCGCACTCCACCGCGCGCGGTTCGCCGCCCGGCGCGACGCGGATCTCGACCAGCGTGCCGAGCAGGGGCCGGGCGCGCGCGCTAGCGCAGGGCGAATTCATGCAGGGCCAGCAGGCGCTTCACGCCGTTGGTGACGTTGCGGCAGGAGAGCGTCGCGCCGCTGATGTTGCGGATATCGGCATCCAGCTTCAGCGCGGCGCCGAGCTTCTTCCCGGCGAATTGCTGGCGCCACCGCGGATCGCGTATCTGGCCGCCGTAGGTTTCGCGGTAGTCGAGGACCTCGATGCCGCGCACGCTGCCATCGGGATGAAGTCCGACGGCGTAGGTAATGAACTCGTGCTTGCCCACGACCTCGTCGAGGATGAACCAGCCGAGCGGCGCGCCCCCACGCTCGCTGCGCCAGACGCTTTGCACGTCGTTGCGCACCGGCACGCCGCTCGCTGCTTCGATGCGGCGCTTCAATTCCGGCGTCAGGCTGACGTCGGCGCGAGTCATTTGCTCAGCGTCGGGAAACATGGCCTTTTGCGCCTGTTCGACGGTCAGATACTGGACCGCGTAAGCGGGAGCGCAGATCGCCGCCGGCGCAAGCAGTGTCGGGAGGATCGTCCAGCGGGCCATCAGAACGGAACGCCGACCCGCAGGCGCAGCTCGCTGCGCTCGTGGTGCTCGCCGTAGAAACGGCCGTCAACGATGTCGGCCTGCGCGGCGGCGGTGTAGGCCTTGGCGTTGCCGAGCTGCTTCAGGAACGTGAGCGTCATCCACCAGGAGGCCTGCGCGTAGTGCAGCGAAGGGCCGAAAAAGTTGGCGGAATACTCGCGCTTCGAATCGGAAAAGCCGTGGCCGGCGTAGTTGCGGTGAGTGCGGTATTCGAGGCCGGCGTGCCAGCGTTGCGCGAAGCGCCAGGCGAGGCCGGTGGTGAGCTCGACCTCGCTTTCCTTCTCCCATTCGCCGTGAAAGTTTTCCTTCTCCAGCGCGGCCGACAGGTTGGCGGCCCACACCAGGCGATCGTCGAGGAAATTCTTGTGCAGGATGATCTTGCCCTCGAGCTCGCGCTTGTTTTCGCCGATGCTCGGCTCGACGTAGAGCGCCAGCCCGATGATGTCCTTGTAGGGGCTGAAAACGCGCCAGATCCACTCGTTGGAAATCGACTCGACGAAATTCCGGTTGTAGGGCGAATTCGGATCGGCGCTGTCGTTCACGAAGGCGCCGGGGCCGGTGGTGCCGCCGGGCTGGTTGCCCGAGGCGCTCACGCGTCCGTAATTCAGGTAGAGCGAGGTCTGCAGGTCGTCGCGCACGCCGTATTCGATCTCCGAGCGCAGCTGCCAGGCGTCATAGCGTCCGGTCGACTGGTCGTGACGCCGCGTGACCCACTGCTCGAATTCGCGCGCGCCCTGCGGATGGGTATCGGTGGTGTAGACGTAGCCGAACGGCGAATCGCCGGCCGCCGCCGGCAGGCTCAACGACACGAATAGTGCTCCGAGTGCAACGATGCGAATGCGCAAGCCGGATCTCCATTGCTGGTGCGATTCAAGGCTGGCTTGCGGGGACACTTCCCGGCGCGGTGCCGGGCGCCGCTGGCGGGCGAAAACGGGATTAGTGCGTTACGCGGGCGTGCGACCGCGCCGGGCGGGAGCCCCAGGCGGCAACGACCAACCAGCCCGCCGGAATCAGCACCAGCGCGTAGGTCAGCAGCGCGCCGTACTCGCCCTCGGGTCCGTACGGCTCGGTCGCGAGATGCCAGTAGGCGTTGTCGATCGGCAGCAGGTTGGCCTCCGTCGCCTCGTGAAACGCATTGAGCACCAGCTGGCCGGCAAACAGGATCAGGAACACCGAGGTCACCTTGAAAAACAGCGCCAGGTCGACGCGGTGGCCATGGCGCGACCAGGCAAAGGCCAGCGCCGCGGCCAGCGCAAGCCCGCATAGCGCGCCGAACACGAACGGCGCGGCCTGGGTCTGCTGGAAGAGCGAAGCGGTGATGAACGCGGTCTCCACGCCCTCGCGCACGATCATCAGCACGACGAACAGGAAGACGCCGAGCCAGGCGGCGGTGCCCTGCCGGGTAGCCGCGCTTTCCAGGCGGGTGTCGATGTCGCGCCGCATGGTGCGCGCCGCCTTCAGCATGTAGATCACCATGGAGATCACGAGTACCGCCGCCACCAGCGAGAGCACGCTCTCCCAGAGCGGCGAGACGGCGCTTTCGGCGAGCCACACGCCAAGGGCGACCGAGGCGACTACCGCCGTCGCGGTGCCCCAGCCGACCGCGGTCAGCAGGCCGGCCCGGCCGGTCTTGCGCAGGTAGGCCGCGGCGATGGCGACGATGAGGAACATCTCGATGCCTTCGCGTAGCGTGACGAGGAGCGTCTGGATCATGGCGAAGGAGGGGGCCTCAGGCGGTCAGAATCAGTTTGCCGTACTGCGTCAGCCGCAGGCGGTATTCGCGCCCCGCGTGCTCGATGACGACTTCGCGCTTGCCGCCGAGCAACGACTCGCTCGTCAGCGGTTTCGGTATCGAGCCCCCATTGCCGGGAGCCGTCGGATTGACCGGGTTGGCTGAGCGGCTATGGTCAGTAGGCATTCAGCAACGATAATTGTTCTCAATTGATTAGTCAATTTGAAGTTTCTATATTAATTATATAAATTTCATATACTTATGTGTTTGCAACCACTGACTATTGTGGCCGCATATCGAAACTGACTATCAACTGGAGTGAAAACAGTTCTTTTCTAAACGACGCGCGTCCGGACCGGCCGGCCCGAGAAGTGCAGCCGCAGGTTTTCGATCTGCAGGTCGCCCATCGCCTTGCGCGTTTCCTGGGTAGCGCTGCCGACATGCGGAAAGAGCACCGCGTTTTCGAGGGTGAAAAACTCGGGCGGCACGCGCGGCTCGTCGACGAACACGTCGAGCCCGGCGCCGGCGATCTTCTTTTCCTGCAGGTAGCGCAGCAGCACCGGCTCGTCGATCACCGAGCCGCGGGCGATATTGACGACATAGCCCTGCGGCCCGACCGCGTCGAGCACTTTGGCATTCACCAGCTTCAGGGTCTCGGGGCCGCCCGGTGTCACCACCATCAGCACGTCCGAATTCTTCGCCAGGGCGACCGGATCCGGGTCGTAGGGGTAGGGGACGTTCTTCCTGTTGCGGTTGTGGTAGCGGATGGTCATGCCACAGGCCATGGCGCGCCTGGCAATCGCTTCGCCGATGCGCCCCAGGCCGAGGATGCCGAGCGTTTTGCCGCCGATCGAAGTGGTCAGCGGATAGGGGCCGGCTGCGGCCCATTTGCCCGCGCGCAGGTGCTGCTCCGACTGCGGGAATTTGCGCACCGTATTGAGAATCAGCGCGATGGCGGTATCGGCAACGCACTCGTTGAGCACGTCGGGCGTATTAGTGACGATGATCTTGCGCGCCTTGGCGTCCTCGAGGTTGATCTGGTCCACGCCGACGCCGAAATTGGCGATGATCTCGAGCTTGGGCAGCGCGTCCATCAGCGCACCGTCGACCCGCAGGTGGCCGAAGCTCGCGATGCCGCGCACGCGGTCGGCCCGCTCCTTCAGGAATCGGTCTTTTTCCTTCGCCTCGTAAAGCTTGTGCACGGCGAATTCCATCTCGAGGGTCGCCTGCGTGCCGGCGTGGCCTTTGCCCGTGAAAATGATCTCTGGTTTCATGATTTGAATTTTGCCGCGAGTGCCTCGGCGCCGCGCGCCAGGATGCCGACGTCGGCACCCACCGCCACGAACAGCCCGCCGCACTGCAGCCAGTGGCGGGCGTCGGATTCGTTCGGCGTCAGGATGCCGGGCGCCTTGCCGCCTTTGCGGATGCGGCGGATCGCCTCGTCGATCAGCGGCTTGACCTTGGGGTTGGCGATTTCGCCGGTATGGCCGAGGGAGGCGTGCAGGTCGGCCGGCCCGATGAACACGCCGTCGACGCCCTCGACCGCGCAGATGGCCTCGATGTTGTCGAGCGCCTGCTGCGTCTCGACCTGGACCAGCAGGCAGATTTCCTCGGCAGCGCGCCTGGCGTAGTCCTTGACGCGGCCGAAGCGGCTGGCCCGCGTGGTGCCGGCCACGCCGCGCACGCCTTCAGGCGGGTAGCGCGTGTAGGACACCGCGGCGCGCGCTTCCTCGGCGGTCGAGACATAGGGCACCAGCAGCGATTGCGCGCCGATGTCGAGCAGGCGCTTGATGCTCACCATGTCGTTCCACGGTACCCGCACTACAGGGTGCGTGGGGTAGGGCGCCGCCGCCTGCAGCTGGGCAAGCGCGCTTTCCAGGTCGTTCGGCGAGTGCTCCATGTCGAGCAGGATCCAGTCGAAGCCGGCGCCGGCGATGACTTCGACGGTGTAGTTCGACGACAGGCTCGACCACAAGCCGATCTGCGCCCGGCCGGCCCGCAGTGCCCGCTTGAAATGGTTGAGTGGCAATTCCATCTCAGTGGATCTCCGGTTCGGCGGTCGGCGCCGTGCCCTCGAGGAAATCGAAATCGCAGCCCTCGTCGGCCTGCTTCACGTGCTGGGCGAAGATGGCGCCGTAGCCGCGCTCGAATTTGCGCGTCGCGGGCTTCCAGGCGCTCTTACGTTTCTGAATTTCTTCCGGGGAAATTTTCAGGTTCAACAGCTTCTTTTCGACGTCGAGCTCGATCAGGTCGCCGTTTTTCACCAGCGCGAGCGGCCCGCCGATGAACGACTCCGGCGCGACGTGCAGGACGCAGCAACCGTAGCTCGTGCCGCTCATGCGCGCATCCGAAATGCGCACCATGTCGCGCACCCCCTGCTTGAGGAGCTTTTTCGGCACCGGCAGCATGCCCCATTCCGGCATGCCGGGGCCGCCCAGCGGGCCGGCGTTGCGCAGCACCAGCACCGAGTCGGCGTCGGCATCGAGATCATCGCGGTCGATGCGCGCCGCCATGTCGTTGTAGTCCTCGAAAACGACCGCTTTACCGGCATGCTTCAATAATTTCGTCGCCGCGGCCTTGATCACCGCGCCGTTGGGCGCGAGATTCCCGTGCAGCACCACCAGGCCGCCGGATGCTTGCAAGGGATTTTGTCTTTTCCGGATCACATCCTCGTTGTAGATTCGCGCGCCCTGCAGATTTTCTCCAAGCGTCTTGCCGTTGACGGTCCGGCAATCCAGGTGCAGGAGATCTTTCAATTCATTCAAAAGCGCCCGGAGTCCTCCCGCATAGTAGAAATCTTCCATCAGGAATTTGTCGCCGGATGGACGCACATTCGCCAGCAGCGGGACCTTGGCCGAGAATTCGTTGAAGCGCCCGAGCGGCAGCTTGATCCCGGCGCGCCCCGCCATCGCCACCAGATGGATGAGCGCGTTGGTCGAGCCGCCCATCGCCATCAGCGTGACGATGGCGTTATCGAAGGATTCCTTTTTCAGGATATCCCTGGGTTTCAGGTCTTCCCAGACCATCTCCACGATGCGCTTGCCGGTGAGAGTCGCCATCTTGGCGTGGTTGGAGTCGGGCGCCGGGATGGACGCCGCCCCCGGCAGGCAGAGGCCGAGGCTCTCGGCGAGCGACATCATGGTCGCCGCCGTGCCCATGGTCATGCAGGTGCCGGGCGAGCGCGCGATGCCGTCCTCGATTTCCTGCCAGTCGCGCTCGCTGATGTTGCCGGCGCGCAGTTCGGCCCAGTATTTCCAGGTGTCGGAGCCCGAGCCGAGCGTGGTGTCGCGCCAGCGGCCCGACAGCATCGGCCCGGCCGGCATATAGATGGCGGGCAGGTTCATGCTGACCGCCCCCATCACCAGCGCCGGCGTGGTCTTGTCGCAGCCGCCCATCAGCACCGCGCCGTCGGCGGGGTAGGAGCGCAGCAGCTCCTCGGTCTCCATGGCGAGGAAGTTGCGGTACAGCATGGTGGTGGGCTTCTGCATCGGCTCGGCGAGCGACATCGCCGGCAGCTCCACCGGGAAGCCGCCGGCCTGCCAGACGCCACGCTTCACCTCCTCGACGCGCTGCTTGAAGTGCGTGTGGCAGGTGTTGATGTCCGACCAGGTGTTGATGATCGCGATGACCGGCTTGCCGGCGTAGTCGCTGCGGTCGTAGCCCATCTGCGCGGTGCGCGAACGATGGCCGAACGAGCGCAGGTCATTCACGCCGTACCAGCGGTGACTGCGCAACTCCTCGGGCTTTTTCTTGCGGGTCAACTCGTTACTCGAACTTTTCGCCCGACTCCCTGACCACCTTGGCCCAGCGCGACTGCTCGGCGCGCAGCCACTGGCCAAGGCTATCGGGCGTGCCGGTGCGCACTTCGGTGCCGAGCCTTGCGAAACGCTCCTTCATGTCCGGTGCGTTCAGCGCCTTGATCAGCTCGCCGTTCAGCTTCGCCAGCGTGTCCCGCGCGATGCCAGCCGGTCCGACCACGCCCTGGAACGAGCCGGTCTCGAAGCCCGGCATGCCGCTCTCGGCGACGGTCGGCGTATCGGGGGCCGAGGCAACGCGCTGCGCGCCGGAGATGGCGAGCGCGCGTAGCCGGCCGCCCTGCACCGTGGGCCAGGTGGCGAGCATGCCGTTGAACAGCACATCGGCCTGTCCGGCTGCCACTGCGGACACGGCATCCGAGCCGCCCTTGTAGGGGATGTAGGTCCATTGCACGCCGGCGCGCTGCGCGAACTCGATGCCAGCGAGCTGCGGCGCGCCGCCGATGCCGGAGACGGCGAAATTGAGCTTGCCGGGCTGGGCCTTGGCGAGCGCAATGAGCTCGCTGACGTTCGTCGCCTTGACCGACGGGTGCACCGCCAGCACGTGCGGCGAGTAGGACACCATCACCACCGGCGAGAAGTCCTTCGACGGATCGAACGGCAGCGTCGAGTAGACGCTGGCGCTGATCACCAGGCCGCCGAGGTCGGTCAGCAGCAGCGTATAGCCGTCGGGCGCGCTCTTCGCGACGAAATCCGCGCCGACGTTGCCGTTGGCGCCGGTGCGGTTTTCGACCACCACCGGCTGGCCCCAGGTCTCGGAGAGCTTGGGGCCGATCTGGCGCGCGAGGATGTCGGAGGTTCCGCCCGCGGCGTAGGGCACGACGAGGCGGATAGCCCGCGACGGGTAGGTCTGCGCCTGCGCGGCCAGCGCGAGCGTGCCAGCCAGCAATACGGCGAAAGTCTTGAGCACGGTGCCGCCTCCTCAGGAGGCGACACTTTACCGCAAAGCCACCGCGCCGCTCAGAAGTACGGCGAGTTGTACGGGTAGGTGAATTCCGGCGCGCTGGCCCGGTCCCGATCGATGCCGTCGGCATTCGCCGACGACGCAAACAGCGCGGTGGTGGCCGCCAGAGCGGCGACCAGCGCTTGCAGCGGTTTCATGGCGTTTCCTTTCGAGAAGTCCTGCGCGTTTGTCTAGAATGGCGGCTGCAAGTTCCCATCGCCCTTCTCCGCGGAGAAAAAAAAGTGCGCTGCACTCGAATCGCCGCCGTTGCCGCCGCCGTCCTGCTCGGCGCCGCGCCCGCCGCTCAAGGGCAGGCGTTCCCGTCAAAGCCGATCCGCATCGTGATCCCCTTCGTCGCCGGCGGTTCCTCCGACATCGTCGGGCGCGCCATCGGCTCCAAGTTCCAGGAAATCCTAGGCCAGCCGGCGGTGGTGGAGAACAAGCCCGGCGCCAACGGCGCGATCGCCGCCGAGTTCGTCGCCAAGTCCGACCCCGACGGCTACACCGTGCTGGTCGGCTCGATCGGCGTGTTCTCGATCAACGCGGCGCTGTTCAAGGACCTGCGCTACAACCCGGTGCGCGACTTCGCGCCGATCAGCCTGGTAGTGACGACGCCCAACGTGTTGATCACCAAGCCGGCACTGGCGGCCAATTCGATGAAGGAGCTGGTGGATGAGGCCAAAAAGTCCCCGGGCAAGCTCTCCTACTGCTCGAGTGGCACCGGCTCCTCGGATCACCTCACCGCGGAACTGCTCAACCAGCTGGCCGGCATCTCGGCGCTGCACGTACCCTATAAGGGCGGCGCCGCCTGCCAGACCGACATCATGGGCGGTCAGGTGGATGTCTCGTTCCAGAACCTCGGCGCGGTCACCAACTACATCAAGGGCAACCGCATGAAGGCGCTGGCGGTTACGGCAAAGACGCGCCACCCGCAGCTGCCGAACGTGCCGACGGTAGGGGAGGCGGGCTTTCCGGGCCTGGTGGTGACCTCCTGGCAGGCTGCGGCGGCGCCGGCGAAGACGCCGCGCGAAGTGGTGGCGAAACTCAACGAGGCGACGGTAAGGGCGCTACGCTCGCCGGACGTGAGCGAGCGCATGAACCAGATCGGCTTCGACGTGGTGGCGAGCTCGCCGGAGGAATTCGGCCGCTTCATGAAGGACGAGGTCGAGCGCTGGACGACGGTGGTGAACCGCGGCGGCATCAAGCCGGAATGACGGATCAGGTTTTCCGCAAGGAATCCCTCGAGCACGCCGTTGCCGCCATCGCCGCCGCGGGCGGTAGCGAGCCGGGCGAGGCGCGGCTGGTGGCCGAGAACCTGGTGATGGCCAACCTCAGCGGTCACGACTCCCATGGCGTCGGCATGATGCCGCGCTACGTCGAGGCGCTGCTCGAAGGCGGGCTGCGCGCCAACCGCCAGCCGGCGGTCAAGCTCGACGCCGGCGCGATGCTGGTGCTGGACGGCCAGGCCGGCTACGGCCAGTCGATCGGCTTCGAGGCGACGCGCATGGCCATCGCGCGCGCGAAGCGGCATGGCGCGGCGACCGTCGCGCTCGGCAATTCGCACCATCTCGGCCGTATCGGCCACTGGGCCGAGATGGCGATCGCCGAGGGGCTGGTCTCGATGCATTTCGTCAACGTGCGCTCCTTCGCGCGCGTGGCGCCGTTCGGCGGCGCCGACCGGCGCTTTGGCACCAATCCGGTTTGCATCGGCATCCCGCTGCCGGGCGAGGAGCCGTTCCTGCTCGACATGGCGACCAGCGCCGTGGCGCAGGGCAAGCTGCGCGTCGCGCACAACAAGCGAAAAAAAATCCCGCTCGGCTGGCTGATCGACGACCAGGGAAGGCCGACCGACGATCCGCGCTGGGGCGTGGTGTCGCCGCTTGGCGCCATGCTGACCTTCGGCGAGCACAAGGGCTTTGGCCTCGCGGTCGCCTGCGACCTGCTCGGCGGCGCGCTCACCGGCGGCGGCGTCGACGACTATGAGAACAAGACCAAGCGCCGCGTGCTGAACGGCATGCTCTCCATCCTCATCGACCCCGCCCGCATGGGGACGCAGAAGAGTTTTGCCAAAGAGGCGAAGAACTATCTGGCGTGGCTGCGCGCATCGCGTCCCGCGCCCGGCTTCGACCGCGTGCGCATCGCCGGCGAGCCCGAGCGCGAGTGGCGGGCGAAGCGGATGAAGGATGGCATTCCGGTGGACGGCGAAACCTGGACCGAGATCCTCGCCGCCGCGGCGAAGCTGAAGCTCGCGCCGGCGAAGGTCGAGGCGCTGGCGCGCGGCTAGAGCGCCGCGACGCCGAGCTCGCGCGCCAGCGCGTTCAACTCGCCGAGCGCGCCATCGCCGAGCGGCACGCCGTCCTTCGAGCGCCGCTCGACATGGAGGCGTTCGGGCTCGCCGGGGGCGAGCGCGTTCTCGCCGTGAATCTCCTGCAGGAGGAGATCGATCTGCGCGCGAAATACGGCGGGATCGGCGAATCTTGCGATATCCAGCGCGAGCATAAAGTGGCCAAGGTTCCTCGGTCTGTCGAGCTCGCCGTACATTTTCGTCACGTGCAGGCCGAAGGGCACGCCGGCGAGGTGCGCGCAGAGGATTTCCACCATCATCGCCAGCGCATAGCCTTTATGCGCGCCGGTGGGCGCAAGGCCGACCACCGCAGCGGCGTCGGTGGTGGCGCGGCCGTTGGCGTCGACGCCCCAGTCGAGTGGTATGGGCTTGCCTTCCTGCCGCGCGACGATCACTTTGCCCCAGGCGGCGTGGGTGGTGGACATGTCCACGATCACCGGCGGGCCGTCGCCGCCGGGTGCGCCGAAGGCAATGGGATTCGAGCCGAGGAAGATGCGCTTCATGCCCGGGGGCACCATGATCGGGTCGGTATGGGTGAGCGCAATGCCGACCATGCCTTCCTTCACCGCCATCTCGACGAACCAGGCGCAGGCGCCGCAGTGCGAGCTGTTGCGCGCCACGACGGCACCCACGCCGCTCGCTTTCGCCAGGAGAATTGCTTCCTGCATGGCGCGCGTGGCGACGAGCTGGCCCATGCCGGCATCGCCTTCGACGATCGCGGCCGACGCTCCCGTGCGGCGCAGCGTGATGTCGGGACGCGGCTTGACCGACCCATTACGCAATCGCGTCGCGTAGTGCGGGAGACGCACCACGCCGTGGCTGTCCACGCCACGCAGATTCGCCGCCACCAGCGTTTGTGCGACCAGGTTCGCGTCCGGCGCGGCCAGTCCCAGTTTTTCCAGGCACGCGGCGCACAACGACACGAGTTTCTGCTGCGGAACCAGCCTCTCGCTCATGCGGGAATTCTAGTTAGAATCGTTGCACGAGGAGGATCGGATGGCGAAAAGGAGCCGCCGCCCGGAGCCGCGCATCGTGCGGCCCGACGACGTCGACCCAAAGCATCGCTGGGACCGGCCGCTGCAGGCGCCGGGGCGCACGCAGGTCGACTTCGAGGAGCGCATCGATTTCCGGCGTCTGCACGACTACCGGCTCGCCCGCACGCGCGCGGCGCTGGCGCAATCGGATCTCGGCGCGTTGCTGTCCTTCGACCAGCACAACATCCGCTACACCACCAGCACGGTGATTGGCGAGTGGGCGCGCGACAAGCTGACCCGCTATTCGCTACTGACCGGCAACGGCGACCCTTATGTGTGGGATTTCGGCAGCGCGGCGCGCCATCACAAGCTGTACGCGCCGTGGCTGCGCCAGGACCATTGCCGCGCCGGGTTGCTTGGCATGCGCGGCGCGGTCGGTGCGGACCTGACGTTGTTTCGCGATGCGGCACGCGAGATCAAATCGATCCTGAAGGCCGAGGGCGTGGCGAAGATGCCGCTCGGCGTCGATGTGGTTGAGCCGCCGATGCTCTTCGCCTTGCAGAAAGAGGGCATCGAGGTGCGCGATGGGCAGCAAGCAATGTTGCAGGCGCGCGAGGTGAAGAACATCGACGAGCTGACGCTGCTTAACATGGCGGCGGCGATGGTCGACGGCGTCTACACCGACATCGCCGAGGCGCTCAAGCCCGGCATCCAGGAATCGCAGATTGTCGCGCTCGCCACCAAGCGCCTCTATGAGATGGGCTCGGACTGTGTCGAGGCCATCAACTCGATTTCCGGCGAGCGCTGCAGCCCGCATCCGCACAACTTCACCGACCGGCTGATCCGCCCGGGCGACCAGGCCTTCTTCGACATCATCCAGTCGTTCATGGGCTACCGTACCTGCTACTACCGCACTTTCAACGTCGGGCGCGCGACGTCGGCGCAGCGCACCGCCTACCGCAAGGCGCGCGAGTGGATGGACAGCGTCATCGACTTGCTCAAGCCCGGCATGAGCACCGACCGGGTCGCCGCCAAGCTGCCCAAGGCGCAGGCGGCGGGCTTCGCCAGCGAGATGGACGCCTTCGGTCTCAATTTCTGCCACGGCCTGGGACTCGGTCTGCACGAGCGCCCGCTGATCTCGCGGCTCAACTCGTTCCGCGAGCCGATCGAGCTGAAAGCCGGCATGGTGTTCGCCGTCGAGACCTACTGCCCGGCATCCGACGGCGTGTCCGCCGCGCGCATCGAGGAAGAAGTCATCCTCACGCCCAAGGGCGCCAAGATCATTTCGCTCTACCCCGCCGAGGAGCTGCCGATTGCCAACCCCTACTAGCAAGCAGGCGCTCGGCTGGATCGGGGCCGGGCGCATGGGCTACGCCATGGCCGAGCGGCTCGCCAGGGGCGGCTGCGATATTTCGGTCTGGAACCGCACGAAAGCGAAAGCCGACCCGTTGTCCAAGCACGGGGCGAAGGTGGTGAATCTGTTGCCCGAGCTTGCGTCGAAGGACATCGTTTTTTGCATGGTTTCGACCTTTGACGACGTACGCGAGGTCGTAGAAAAACTTCTTTCGAAAAATGCCAAGCCCAAGCTGTTCGTCGAGTGTTCCTCGATTTCTCTGGAGGGCTCCGGGGCGCTGAGAAAAATTCTTTCGGCACAAGGCATCGAGTACCTCGCCGCCCCGGTGAGCGGCAATGCCAAGGTGATCAAGGCCGGGAAACTGACTTTTGTCGTGTCCGGCCCCAAGGCTGCTTACGAGAAGGCGCGCCGCTATCTCGACATGATGGGCACGGGCTCGAGCTACGTCGGCGAGGGCGATCTCGCGCGCATCGCCAAGATCTGCCACAACGTGCACCTCGGCGTGGTGATCCAGTCGCTCGCCGAGATCGTCATCCTCGCCGAGAAGGCCGGCATGCCGCGCCACGCCTTCCTCGACTTCCTCAACAAGAGCGTGATGGGCTCGATGTTCACGCGCTACAAGACGCCGGCGCTGGTGAACCTCGACTTCCACGTCACCTTCACGCCGAAGCTGCTGCGCAAGGACCTCGACCTCGGCCTCGACGCCGGGCGCGAATTCGAGGTGCCGATGCCGCTCACCTCGCTGACGCGCGACCTGCTACAGCAGATGATCGGCCAGGGCATGACCGAGCAGGATTTCTCGACGCTGATCCTGGCGCAGGCGCAGGCCTCGGGCCTGAAGCTGGAACCGGAGAACAAGGAGGTGGGCGATGGGCTCGCGTCGTGACTTTCTCAGAACCTCCGCGGCAATCGGCGCCGCCGCCGCGGGCGGCGGCTGCGCCTCGATGATGGCGAAGGAACCCGCCGACACCCTGATCGTCAATGCGCGCATCGCCACGCTCGACCCGCGCCAGCCGGGCGCCGAGGCGATCGCGATCCGCGGCGAGACGATTCTCGCCGTCGGCTCCGCAGTCGATTTGAATGGCTACAAAAACGAAAAAACCCAGATGATCGACGCCGGGCGACGCACCATCGTCCCCGGACTGAACGACGCGCACACGCACTTCATCCGCGGCGGACTGACCTACACCAACGAGGTGCGCTGGGACGGCGTGCCCTCGCTCGCCGAAGGCCTGCGGCGCGTACGCGAGCAGGCGCAGCGCACGCCGGCGCCGCACTGGGTGCAGGTCATCGGCGGCTGGACCTGGGCGCAGTTCGCCGAGAAGCGCCATCCGACGCTCGAGGAGATCAACGCCGCCACCGGCGACACGCCGTGCATGATCATGCACCTCTACGACCGCGCCTGGCTCAATCGCGCCGCCCTGCGGGTGCTGGGCTGGGAAAAGGAGTCGCCGAAGCTGTTCGGCGGGTTCGTCGAGCGCGACGCCGGCGGCACGGCCACCGGCCTGGTGACGTCCACCACCAGCCTGGCGAGCCTGGTGGCGGTGTGGCTGCGCGTGCCGCACCTTTCGCCCGAGGACCAGATCACCTCGACGCGCCACTTCATGCGCGAGCACAACCGGCGGCGGCGGCCAGAATTTCCCCGACAACTACGCCGCGATCGCCAAGCTCGCCGGCGACGACCAGCTCACGTTGCGCATCGGCTACCAGTTGTTCGCGCAGACGCCGGGGAAGGAGCTGGAGAACTACCAGGCCTGGGCCAAGCTGGTGCAGATGGGCCAGGGCAACGACTACTACCGCATGGTGGGGGCGGGCGAATACATCACCTATTCGGCGGGCGATCCGGCGAACTTCGCCAAGGACTGGGTGGTCGCGCCACCCGGCGTGATGGAGAGCCAGTTCACCGCCGTGACCAGGCACCTTGCCGGCCTCGGCTGGCCGTTCCGGCAGCACACCACCTTCGACTCCACGGCGAGCCGCGTCCTTAACGTGCTCGAGCAGGTAAATCGCGACGTTCCGCTCAAAAAATTGCGCTGGGGACTCGACCACTGCGAGACGCTCACGCCGCAGACACTCGAGCGCGTGGCCGCGCTCGGCGGCAGCATCAGCGTCCAGAACCGCATGACGCTGGATGGAGAAGCGTTTCTCCAGAAATACGGCCCACAGGTCGCTGCCGACGCGCCGCCCATCCGCCGCATCCGCGAGATGGGCATCCCGCTCGCCTGCGGCACCGACGCCAACCGCGCCTCCAGCTACAACCCCTGGCTCGGTGTGCATTGGCTGCTCACCGGCAAGACTCTCGGTGGCGCCCGGCTGCAGGGCGACCGCAACCTGCTCGACCGCACCGAGGCGCTGCGCCTCTATACGGCGGGCGGCGCCTGGATCGCCGGCGAAGAGAACAAGAAGGGCACGCTGACCGCGGGCAAATTGGCTGACTTGGTTGTACTCAACAATGATTTTTTTGCGGTCTCATTCGACGAGGTCAGGAATCTGGAGTCGGTCTTGACGATGGTTGGCGGCAAGGTGGTCTACGCTGCCGGCGCCTTTGCGCGCCTCGATCCGCCGCCGCCGCCGTCGCTGCCCGACTGGCTGCCGGTGCGCCACTACGGCGGCTATTACCGCAACGCGGCCGGCCCGCTGCCGGTGCTCGCCGCCCATTCGCATCCGATGATCATCGGCGACGCGGGCGCGTGGTCGATGGAATGCCCTTGCGGAGCGCTGTGACATGACTGCCAAGCAGCGCATCAGCTATTTCCCCCTCGAGCAAATGGACGCCGAGATGCAGAAGGAAATGGACCGCTGCCGGCGCGAAGGCACGCCGCGGCCCGAAAGCTCCGCGGTGCGCGCCCATGTCCCCGCGGCGTTCTGGTCGTTCGCCAATTCCTGGCGCGACCTGTTCCGCAACGGCGTCTGCGCGCATCCGATCAAGGAACTGTGCCGGCTCTATGTTTCGCGCTCGGTGCAATGCGACTATTGCGGCAACCAGCGCTCGGTGAAGGCCGCCGGCGCCGGCCTGATCGAGGACGACGTCAAGGATCTGCTCAACTTCGAAAAATCCAAGCGCTATTCGGACCAGCAGAAGGCGGCGCTCGCCTATGCCGAAGCGATCACCTGGCACCTGGAGACCGACGACGCGTTCTGGGCGCGGCTGCACCGCCACTTCAGCGAGCCCGAGCTGGTGGAGCTGGGCTGCTTCATCGCACTGACCATGGGGCAGCAGAGCTGGCTGCGCCTGCTCAATATCGACCATCACCAGGTGCTGGCCGGGACCGCCGCGTCGATGGCGCCGGGCTACCGGAGCGCGGAAGAGCTCCAGCGTTCCAAGGCCGACCCCGGCTACTGGGCCAAGCACAGACGTCCATCACAATAATCAGGAGGCATCGATGAATCGTTGGAAAATCGCAGGGGTCGCGGCGCTCGCCGCATTTTCGCTGCAGGCCGCGGCGCAGGGCTACCCGACCAAGGCGGTGCGCGTGATCGTCTCGTTCACCGCCGGCAGCTCGACCGACATCGTCGGCCGCATCGTGATGGCGAAGATCTCGGAATACTGGGGCCAGCCGGTGGTGGTCGAGAACCGCGGCGGCGCCGGCGGCTCGATCGGCTCGGCGGTGGTGGCGGCGGCGGGGCCCGACGGCTATACGCTCCTGATCAACTCGAATGCCCATTCGGTGAATCCGGCGATCTACGCCAAGCTGCCCTACGACACCGCCAGGGATTTCACCGACATCGTGCCGATGGCTACCCAACCCAACGTGCTGGTGGTCCAGGCGGACTCGCCGTACCAGAGCCTGATGGACCTCGTCAACGCCGCCAAGGCGAAGCCCGGCTCAATCAACTGGGGCCACGCCGGCATCGGCAGCGGCACCCACCTCAATACCGAGCGCTTCATCGCCGCCTCCGGCATCCAGGTCACGCAAATCCCGTTCAAGGGCACGCCGGAAGTTTTCGCGGCGATGTACAGCGGCGACGTCAACGCCTACTGGGCGCCGATCTCCGCCGCTATGTCGAGCGTCAAGAGCGGCAGGCTGCGGCCGCTCGCGGTGAGCACCGCCAAGCGCAATCCGACGCTGCCCGACGTGCCCACCACCGGCGAGGCCGGCATCAAAGGCGCGGATTCACCGCTCTGGTTCGGCGTCTGGGGACCGGCGGGCGTGCCGACCGATCTGGTCGTCAAGATCAACGCCGACGTGCGCAAGGCGCTGCAGGATCCGCAGGTGAAGGAGCGCCTCGCCAACGGCGGCAACGAGACCATGGACATGTCGCCGCAGGAATTCGCGCGCTACGTACGCAGCGAAATCGAGGTCTACCAGCAGGTGATCAAGGCCGCGGGGATCAAGCCGCAGTAAGGAATTTCTTCAGGGACACTCCAGTCAGCCGCTGGAGTTCCTCGAAGCTCAGGCCTTCCACCAGGTCGACGACGTGCAGCCCGTCGGGCTTCACGTCGATCACCGCCAGGTCGGTGTAGATGCGGTTGACGCAGCGCGCCCCGGTAAGGGGATAGGTGCAGCGCTCGACAATCTTGCTTTTGCCGTCCTTGGTCAGGTGCTCCATCATCACCAGCACCTGCTTCGCGCCCACCGCCAGGTCCATGGCGCCGCCGACGGCGGGAATGTCGTCCGCGCCGCCGGTGTGCCAGTTGGCCAGATCGCCGGCCACCGACACCTGAAAGGCGCCGAGCACGGCGAAATCGAGGTGGCGGCCGCGGATCATGCCGAACGAGTCGGCGTGGTGAAAATACGCGCCGCCGGTAAGCAGCGTCGCCGGCTCCTTGCCGGCGTTGGTCAGGTCCTCGTCCTCCGCACCCGGCGCCGGGCGCGGACCGAGCCCGAGCACGCCGTTTTCGCTATGGACGATGATCTCGCGCCCCTTCGGCAGGTGGTCGGCGACCAGGGTCGGCAGGCCGATGCCGAGATTCACGTAAGCGCCCTCGGGGATGTCGCGCGCCAGGCGCGCTGCCAACTGCTTGCGGTCCAGCTTTTTCATCACGCCGCTTTCCTCAGTGTCGTCGCGACCTTGACCACCCGCTTGACGTAGATCCCCGGCGTCACCACCACCTCGGGATCGATGCCGCCCAGTTCGACGATTTCGCGCACCTGCGCCACGGTGCATGTTGCCGCCGACGCCATGATGGGGGCGAAATTGCGCGCGGTCATGCGGTAAGTGAGATTGCCCCAGCGATCGGCGCGGTCGGCCTTGATCAGCGCGTAGTCGGCGTGGATCGGGTACTCGAGGACGTAATCGCGATCGCCGATGCGCCGCGTCTCCTTGCCCTCGGCGAGTCGCGTGCCGTAGGCGGTCGGCGTGTAGAAGGCGCCGATGCCGGCGCCGGCGGCGCGGATGCGCTCGGCGAGCGTGCCCTGCGGCACCAGCTCGAGCTCGATTTCCCCGGCACGGTACAACCGGTCGAAATGCCAGGAATCGGTCTGGCGCGGGAAGGAGCAGAGGACCTTGCGCACGCGCTTTGCGCCGACCAGCGCGGCGAGGCCGGTGTCGGCATTTCCGGCGTTGTTATTCACGATGGTGAGGTTGCGCGCGCCCTGGGCAATCAGCGCGTCGATCAGCGCGGACGGCATGCCGGAGTTGCCGAAGCCGCCGATCATGATGGTCGCCCCATCAGGGATGTCGGCGAGGGCGGCTTCCAGACTGGGCACGATCTTGTCGATCACCGGGGCGATTATGGCATCCTCAAATTGCTCAGATTTCACATTGAGTTGATTTTCCAAGTACTTGATTTAAAGCGTTAGTTTTTATGTAGAACTGACTCCCAAAAGCTGTTCTAAGTGCTTGTCTCCGCTAATGAAAATGGCTTGACCGGCGGCTACGTTACCGTTTAGAGTGGTAAAAGGTAGAAAAAAGTGGCGGAAAAGCCAGATGACGGGAGGGTTCCACGGGGCTGCGGTCATCACGCTCGATGCGAAGGGTCGCGTCGCTATCCCGACACGCCATCGCGCGGCGCTGCTCGAGAGCAGCAAGACACTGGTGATCACGGCCCATCCCGAAGGCTGCGTGCTGATTTATCCCGAGAGCGAGTGGGAGCCGGTGCGCGCCAGCGTCGACAAATTTCCCAGCTTCCAGGTGACGGCGGCCTGGTGGAAGCGGGCGCTCCTCGGCTTCGAGGAGCACATCGAGCCCGACGGCTCCGGGCGCATCCTGCTACCGCCGGCCCTGCGCCAGCACGCCCGGCTCGAGCGCGACGCGATGATGGTCGGCCAAGGCCGCTACTTCGAGCTGTGGGACTCCGGCGTCTGGAACACCAAGCTCGGCCAGGCGCTTGCCGGCGGCGGCACGCCGCCGCCCGGCATGGAAAATTTCTCGCTGTGAGCGGCGATGGCGCACACCCCGGTCCTCGCCACCGAAGCGATCGCGGCGCTCGCCATCCGCGCCGACGGCACCTACGTCGACGGCACCTTCGGCCGCGGCGGGCACAGCCGACTGATTCTGGAGCGTCTCGGTCCGCAAGGGCGCCTCATCGCCCTCGACCGCGACCCGCACGCGGAGCAGGCGGCGCGGGAAGTCCGCGACCCGCGCTTCTCCTTCTTCAGAACCCAGTTTTCCGACCTGTCGGCGCTGCCGGCCGGCGTGAACGGCATGTTGTTCGATCTTGGCGTGTCCTCGCCGCAGCTCGACGACCCGGCACGCGGCTTCTCGTTCCGGCAGGACGGGCCGCTCGACATGCGCATGGATCCGGCCAGCGGCGAGAGCGCAGCGCAATGGCTGGCGGGGGCAGAACAAGAAGAAATCGCGAGGGTCATCGGGGAATATGGCGAAGAACGGTTTGCTAAACAGATTGCAGCGTCGATTGCTGTTGCGCGCGGCCGCGAACCCCTCGTCCGCACCCGGCAACTGGCCGATCTCGTGGGTCAGGCGGTCCGCACACGCGAGCCGGGCCAGGATCCGGCGACCCGCACCTTTCAGGCTTTACGGATTCACGTCAATCGGGAGCTTGAGGAAGTGTCGCTGATGCTGCCGCTCGCGGTGGCGCGACTCGCGGCGGCGGGGCGGCTGGCGGTGATCAGTTTCCATTCGCTCGAGGACCGCATCGTCAAGCGCTTCCTGCAGTCGCTCGCGCGCCCCGAGATGCCGCGCCGCCTGCCGCTGCGCGCGAATGAAATGCCGCAGCCCGCGCTCCGCCTGGTCGGCCGGGCGCAGCGCGCCGGCGACGACGAGACAAGAAGAAACCCGCGGGCGCGAAGCGCCACCCTTAGGGTGGCCGAGCGCACCGCGGGCACCTATCAACCCGTAGTCCCCCCGAACCTCCGAATCGAGCCCGGCGCGCGGTGGCGAAACTGAACCTCCTCCTCCTCGCGGTTCTCGTCGCCTGCGCGCTCGGGCTCGTTACCTCTCAGCACAAGGCCAGGAGGCTGTTCTCCGATCTCGAGCGCGAGCATAACCGCGCCCGCGAGCTCGATATCGAGTTCGGCCAGCTGCAGCTCGAGGCCAGCACCTGGGGCCTGCACTCCAGGGTCGAGAAAATCGCCACCGGGACGCTCGGCATGCGCGTGGTCGACCCGCGCCGCGTGCGGATAGTGACGCGAGAGCGCCGGTGAGTGCGGCAACGCAGGGCCTGGTGCGCCTTCCGGTCTGGCGCGCGCGCGTGGTGGCGGCAATGCTGCTGGGCGCCTTCGCGGTGCTCGCCGCGCGCTCCATCTACCTGCAGGCGATGCGGACCGATTTCCTGCAGGAGAAGGGAGATGCGCGCTATTCGCGGGTGCTCGAGGTGCCGGCGACGCGCGGGCGCATCCTCGACCGCAACGGCGAAGCGCTTGCCGTATCGACTCCGGTGAAATCGATCTGGGTCATCCCAGCCGACGTCGAGGCCTCGAGCCGGCAGAAGAAGACGCTGGCGTCGCTGCTGTCGCTCGATGCCCACGAACTCGACCGCCGTCTCGGCGACTTGACGCGCGATTTCGTCTACCTCAAGCGCCAGGTGCCGCCGGAAGTCGCGAACAGCGTCCTCGCGCTCGGCCTGAAGGGGGTATACCAGCACCCCGAATACCGGCGCTACTACCCCGGCGGCGAAGTGACTGCTCATGTGATCGGCTTCACCGGCGTCGATGACAGCGGTCAGGAGGGCATGGAACTCGCGCACCAGGCGACCCTCGGTGGCCTCGCCGGCAGTCGCCGTGTGATCAAGGACCGCCTCGGCCAGGTGGTCGAGGACGTCGAGTCGATCCGCCTGGCGCAGGACGGCGCCGACCTCGTGCTGTCGATCGACAGCAAGCTGCAGAACATCGCCTACGGCGCGCTGAAGGCCGCCGTCGAGCAGCATCGCGCCAAGGCCGGCGCGCTGGTCGCCCTGGATGTGCGTAGCGGCGAGATCCTGGCGCTCGTCAACGTGCCTTCGTTCAATCCCAATAACCGCGCCAGGCTGACCGGCGCGCAACTGCGCAACCGCGCCATCACGGATCTGTTCGAGCCGGGTTCGACCCTCAAACCCTTCACCGTCGCCCTGGCGCTGGAGAGCGGCAAGGTGACGCCGGCGACGCCGGTGTCGACCGCGCCCGGCACCATGACCCTGGCGCACTACACCATCCGCGATGTCCATCCCGCGGCGGTGATGAGCGTGTCGCAGGTCCTGCAGAAATCCTCCAACGTCGGCGCGGCGAAACTGGCGCTGGCGATGCCGCGCGAGACGATGTGGGACTTTTTCCGCCGCGTTGGCTTTGGCGCCGCGCCGCAGATCGCCTTCCCGGGCGCCACCGGGGGCAAGCTGCGGCCCTGGCGCAGCTGGCAGCCGATCGAGCAGGCAACCATGGCCTACGGCCACGGCATTTCGGTCAGCCTGCTGCAGCTGGCGCACGCCTACACGATTTTTGCGGGCGATGGGGAATTGGTGCCGCTGACGCTGGTCAAAACCGACATGCCCGCCAGCGGAGAAAAAGTGATCTCCGCCGAAACGGCCCGCGCGGTGCGCGCGATGCTCGAGCTGGCGGTGCAGCGCGGCGGCACCGGGCCGCGGGCGCGCATCATGGGCTGGCGCGTCGGCGGCAAGACCGGCACCGCGCACAAGCAGGAAAACGGCGGCTATGCCGCGGATCGCTACCTCTCTTCCTTCGTCGGCTTTGCGCCGGCCTCGGCGCCGCGCCTGGTCATCGCCGTGATGATCGACGAGCCTGCTGCCGGCGGGCACTACGGCGGCACCGTCGCCGCCCCGGTGTTCGGGCAGGTCATGCAGGGCGCACTGCGATTGCTTGGCGTGCCGCACGACGCCCCCCTCGAGCCGCTCGACCTGCCGGGCGAAGCCGAGGAGGAGAAAGAGAGCACGTGAGCGGATCATGGCGGACCCCACGGAGCAGGACCCGATTGCCCGTCTCGCCGCCCAGGGGGCGATGATCGAGCGGCTCTCATCGGACAGCCGCCGCTGCGCTCCCGGGGTCGCTTTTTTCGCCTACCCGGGCGAGGTGGCCGACGGCCGTGCCTACATCGGCGAAGCCATCGGCCGCGGCACGCCGGCAGTGCTGTGGGAAGAAGCAGACTTCGCCTGGCGCGCCGACTGGCGCGTGCCGAACCTCGCGGTGCGCGGCCTCAAGGAGCGCGCCGGCTATCTGGCGCACGCCTTCTACGGCCGGCCTTCCGAGGCGCTGTGGGTGTGCGGCGTCACCGGCACCAACGGCAAGACTTCCTGCAGCCACTGGGTGGCGGCGGCGCTCGCGCGCCGCGGCGTGCGCTCCGGCGTCATCGGCACGCTGGGCAGCGGTTTTCTCGGCCAGCTTTCCGAGCCCGCCAACACCACGCCCGACGCGCTCGACCTGCACCAGCTGCTGGCCGGCTTTCGCGCCGCCGGCGCCGGCGCGGCGGCGATCGAGGTGTCTTCGCACGGCCTCGACCAGGGGCGGGTGAACGGCGTCCACTTCGCTTGTGCCCTGTTCACCAACCTGTCGCACGACCACCTCGACTACCACGGCTCGATGAAGGCTTATGCCGAGGCCAAGGCGCGCCTGTTCGACACGCCGGGCCTTGCCGCCGCCGTGCTCAACCTCGACGACGTGGTGGGCGTGCAGCTCTCGCAGAAGCTCGCGCGGCGCGGGGTGCGCACCATCGGCTACAGCCTGCACGGGCCCTTGAGCGGGCGCGGCGAAGCCCTCTGGGCGCACGTGCAGGGCGCGCAGCTCGAGATCGAATCGACCTGGGGCAAGGCGCGCGTCGCGACCGGGCAGGTCGGGCGCTTCAACGCCGCCAACGCGCTCGGCGTGCTGGGCTGCGTGCTCGCCCACGGCGTGTCGTTCCGCGAGGCGGTGGGGCTGATCGAGAACCTGCCGCCGGTCCCCGGCCGCATGCAGGCGCTCGGCGAGCAGCCGCTGGTCGTCATCGATTTCGCACACAGCCCCGACGCGCTGGAAAAGGTGCTGCTCGCGCTGCGCCCGGTCGCCGACGGCCGCGGCGGGCGCCTGGTCGCCGTGTTCGGCGCCGGGGGCGACCGCGACGCGGCCAAGCGGCCGGCCATGGGCGCGGCTGCAGCGCGCCTCGCCGACCGCGTGCTGCTCACCTCCGACAATCCGCGCAGCGAGGATCCCCTGGCAATCATCGGGCAGATCGCAAGCGGCATCGAGAAAGGGCATGAAGTGGAGGCCGATCGCGCGCGCGCCATTTCCCGGGCGGTGGCCGAGGCGGCGCCGGTCGACGTCGTGCTGATCGCCGGCAAGGGCCATGAGAGCTATCAGGAGATCGCCGGCAAGCGCACCGCGTTCTCCGACGAATCGGCGGCGCGCGCCGCCCTGGCGGCAAGGGGAGCGCGATGATGAGCCTCGCCGAGGCCGCCGCCGTGTTGCAAGGTCGCGCCAGCGGCGCGGAGGCGCGCTTTTCCGCCGTGTCCACCGACAGCCGCCGCATCGGGCGCGGCGAGTTGTTTGTCGCCCTGCGCGGCGAGCGCTATGACGGGCACGAGTTTCTCGCCGCTGCCGCGGCGGCCGGCGCGGCCGGCGCAATTGTCGATCAGCGCCACACCGGCGCCTACCCGCTGCCGGTCGTGGTGGTGGAGGACAGCCGGCGGGCGCTCGGCGACCTGGCGCGCCACTGGCGCTCGCGTTTCTCGCCGATGCTAATCGCGGTGACCGGCTCGAACGGCAAGACCACGGTCAAGGAAATGCTGGCGGCCATCCTGCGCAGCCACGCCGGGGACGGGGCAGTGCTCGCCACCGCCGGCAACCTCAACAACGACATCGGCCTGCCGCTCACGCTGCTGCGCCTGCGGCATGCGCACCGCTGGTGCGCGCTCGAGCTCGGCATGAACCACAAGGGCGAGATCGCCTATCTTGCCGGCATCGCGCGGCCGGCGGTGGCGCTGGTGAACAATGCGCAGCGCGAGCACCTGGAGTTCATGCGCTCGGTCGAGGACGTGGCGGCGGAAAACGCCAGCGTCTACGACGCGCTGCCGGCGGGCGGTGTGGCGGTGGTCAACGCCGACGACCCGCAGGCGAAAACCTTCCGACGCGCCGCCGGCGCGCGCCGCGTGGTGGACTTCGGCCTGGAGGCCGACGCGGCGGTCAGCGCCCGCTTCACGCCCGCGGCGCTGTCGAGCGAACTCACGCTGCGACTACCCGGCGGCGAGGCGCGCGCCACGCTCGCCATTCCGGGCCTGCACAACGTGCGCAATGCGCTCGCCGCCGCCGCCTGCGCCCATGCCGCCGGCATTCCCGCGGCGGCCATCGGCGCCGGGCTCGCCGCGTTCCGACCGTACGCCGGCCGCCTGCAGGTGAAGCGCGCGCGCGGCGGCGCCACGGTGATCGACGACAGCTACAACGCCAACCCCGATTCGGTGCGCGCGGCGATCGATGTCCTTGCTGCCTGCCCGGCGCCGACCGCGCTGGTGCTGGGTGACATGGGCGAAGTCGGCGAGCGCAGCGCCGAATATCACCGCGAGGTGGGTTCCTATGCTTGTTTGAGAAAAATTTCCCATCTTTATGCTATCGGCGACGCGACCCGGCACGCGGTGGACGCTTTCGGCCCGGGCGGGCAGCATTTCGACAGCGTCGAGTCGCTCGTCGCCAGCGTCGAAGGCCAGAGCATCCTGGTGAAGGGCTCGCGCTTCATGCAGATGGAGCGCGTCGTCTCCGCGCTCACGGGTAACGGCGCAGGAGGCCACTGAATATGCTGCTCGAGCTCGCGCAGTGGCTGGCCAAGGACCTGCGGATCTTCAACGTCTTCAACTACATCACGCTGCGCGCAGTGCTCGCCTGCCTCACGGCGCTTGCCGTGTCGCTGATCCTGGGGCCGGCGATGATCCGCAAGCTCACGGCCTACAAGATCGGGCAGGCAGTGCGCGATGACGGGCCGCGCTCGCACCTGACCAAGGCCGGCACGCCGACCATGGGCGGGGCGCTGATCCTGGTCTCGATCGTTCTGACGACGCTGCTGTGGGGCGATCTGCGCAACCGCCTGGTGTGGGTGGTGCTGCTGGTCACGCTCGCCTTCGGCACCATCGGCTGGGTCGACGACTACCGCAAGGTCGTGCACCGCAACCCGAAGGGCCTGAGCGCGCGCTCGAAGTTCTTCTGGCAATCGGTGGTCGGATTCGCGGCTGCCGGCTACCTGGTGACGCTGACGCCGGGCATGCCGGCGTTGAACGACCTGATCGTGCCGTTCTTCAAGTTCGTCGCCTATCCGCTCGGCCCGATCGGTTTCATCGTGCTCACTTACTTCGTCATCGTCGGCACTTCCAACGCCGTCAACCTGACCGATGGCCTCGATGGCCTTGCCATCATGCCGACGGTGATGGTCGGCAGCGCGCTCGGCATCTTCGCCTACGTTGCCGGCCACGCCGTGTTCTCCAAGTACCTCGGGCTGCCTTTCATTCCGGGCGCGGGCGAGCTGACGGTAATCTGCGGCGCGCTCGCCGGCGCCGGCCTCGGCTTCCTGTGGTTCAACGCCTACCCGGCCGAGGTGTTCATGGGCGACGTCGGCGCCCTCGCGCTCGGCGCGGCGCTCGGCACCATCGCGGTGATCGTGCGCCAGGAAATCGTGCTGTTCATCATGGGCGGCGTGTTCGTCGCCGAGACGCTGTCGGTGATGATCCAGGTGCTGTACTTCAAGTGGACCGGCGGCAAGCGCATCTTCCGCATGGCGCCGCTGCATCACCACTACGAGCTGGAGGGCTGGAAGGAATCGCAAGTGGTGGTGCGCTTCTGGATCATCACCATGATGCTGGTGCTGTTCGGCTTGTCGACGCTCAAGCTCAGATGATGCGCGAGCCCGCCTTCTCGCGCCTTTCAACACCGGTTCCTTTTCCCCTCAAGGGGAAAAGAGTCCTGGTGCTCGGCCTCGGCGACACCGGCCTTTCGGTCGCGCGCTGGGTCGAGCGTGAAGGCGGCACGCCGCGCGTGGCCGATACGCGCAGCGCGCCGCCGAGACGGCAGAACTTCGCGGGTGAATTTCATGCGGGAAGCTTCGATGCCTCGCTGTTGCGTGGCATCGACCTGCTTTGCATCAGCCCCGGGCTCTCCCTCGAAGAACCGGTGGTGCGGGAGGCGATGCAGAAACGCATTGCGGTCGTCGGCGATGTGGAGCTGTTCGCATGGGGAAACCGCAAACCGGTACTCGCGATCACCGGGACCAACGGCAAGAGCACGGTCACCGCGCTCACCGGCCACCTGCTGCGCGTGGCGGGTGTCGACTGCGAAGTGGCGGGAAACATTTCGCCCCCCGTGTTGGAAGCTTCGCTGAGGAGATCCCATCCGCCGGCGGCGTGGGTTCTGGAGCTCTCGAGTTACCAGCTCGAGACCACCTGGTCGCTCGCGCCGCACGCGGCGGCGATGCTGAATCTCTCCGAGGACCATTTCGACCGCTACGCCGGCCTCGCCGACTACGGCGCGGCGAAGGCCCGCGTGTTCCAGGGCGCGGGCGTGCAGGTGCTGAACCGCGACGATGCGCGCTCGCTCGCCATGGCGCTGCCGGGCCGCAAGGTCGTCACTTTCGGCGCGGGCGGGGACTTCGAGTTTTCGGGTGGAAGCCTCAAGTACGGAAAACACAAGATTCTCGACGCCGGCGAACTGCAGATTCACGGCGCGCACAACGTCGCCAACGCGCTGGCCGCCTGTGCTTTGGCATTTTCAATAGAGACGCCTCTTTCAAAGCTGAAGGAGGGACTACGGACGTTCCGCGGCCTGCCCCATCGGCTGGAGCTCGTCGCGCGCCGCCGCGGCGTCGACTGGTACGACGACTCGAAGGGGACCAATGTCGGTGCGACGGTGGCTGCGCTCACAGGATTGAAGAGACCTACGGTCCTAATTCTGGGCGGTGAGGGGAAAGGACAGGATTTTTCGCCACTACGCCATCCCATCAGGCAATTTGCTTTGAAAACCCTGTTGATCGGTCGCGACGCGCCCTTGATTGAAAAGGCGCTGTCCGGACTGCCCACCGAGCGCTGCGCGAGCCTCGAAGAGGCAGTGCGAAAAGCTGCCGAAATTCAGACCGAGGCGGTACTGCTTTCGCCTGCCTGCGCGAGCTTCGACATGTTCCGCGACTACCGGCACCGCGGCGAAGTCTTCGCGGCCGCCGTGCGGGGGTTGGGCGCATGAGCAGGACCTACGTGTTCGCCCGCAACGCGCCGAACGCCGAGTACGACCGCTCGCTAGCCTGGGCGGCGCTGCTGCTCGCCTGCATCGGCCTGGTGATGGTGTATTCGGCCTCCATCGCCACCGCCGAGTCGAGCCGCTACGCCGGCAACAACGCCGCCTGGTTCCTGATGCGTCACGGCGTTTTTCTGACGCTCGCGCTGGGTTGCGCCATCGGCGTCTTCCTCGCGCCGGTGCGTTGGTGGCAACTGGCCGCGCCGGGGCTGTTTCTCGCCGGCGTCGCGCTGCTGGTCCTGGTGCTGATTCCCGGTATCGGGCGCGAGGTGAACGGCGCGCGCCGCTGGCTCGCCCTGCCGCTGGTGAGCGTGCAGCCCTCGGAGTTCATGAAGCTCGCCGCAGTGCTGTACGCGGCCGACTACACGGTGCGCAAGCACGCGGTGATGAAGAGCTTCCAGCGCGGGCTGCTGCCGATGCTCGGCGTGATGCTGGTGGTGTCGTGGCTGCTGCTGCGCGAGCCGGACTTCGGCGCCTTCGTCGTCATCGCCGTGACGGCATTCGGCATCTTGTTTCTCGGCGGCATGAACGGCCGGCATTTCACCGCGCTGCTGGGCATGCTCGGCGCCGGCTTCACGCTGCTGGTGCTGTCCTCGCCCTACCGCATGCAGCGCATCTTCGGCTTCATGGATCCGTGGTCGGATCCTTTCGGCAAGGGCTACCAGCTGTCGCATGCGCTGATCGCCTTCGGACGCGGCGAATGGCTCGGCGTCGGCCTCGGCGCGAGCGTGGAGAAGCTGCACTACCTGCCCGAGGCGCACACCGACTTCCTGCTGGCGGTGATCGGCGAGGAGCTCGGCTTCGCCGGCGTCGCCGCGGTGATCGCCCTTTTCGTGTGGGTGGTGGCGCGCGCTTTCGCCATCGGCCGCCAGGCGGGCGCCCACCAGCGGCACTTCGCAGCGCTCGCCGCGCAGGGCATCGGCATCTGGCTCGGCTTCCAGGCGCTCATCAACATGGGCGTGAACATGGGACTGCTGCCCACCAAGGGCCTGACGCTGCCGCTGATGAGTTACGGCGGCTCCGGCCTGATCGTCAACTTCATCGCCCTCGCCATCCTTTTGCGCATCGACTGGGAGAGCCGGCAATTGGCCAGAGGGTTGCACGCTTGAAGACCGTCCTGATCATGGCCGGCGGCACCGGCGGCCATATCTTCCCGGGCCTGGCGGTGGCCGACGAGATGCGCGCCGCCGGCTGGGACGTGACCTGGCTCGGCGCGCGCGGCGGCATGGAAGAGCGCCTGGTGCCGCCGCGAGGCTACCGCGGCGAGTGGATCCGCGCGCGCGCCGCGCGCGGCAAGGGTTGGCTGCAGAAGCTGCTGCTGCCGGCGAACCTGCTGCTCTCGTTCTGGGAGAGCGCGCGTCTGATCCGCCGGCTCAAGCCCGATGTGGTGCTTGGCCTGGGCGGCTACGTCGCCTTCCCCGGCGGCATGATGGCTTCGCTGCTCGACCGGCCGCTCGCGCTGCACGAGCAGAACGCGGTGGCCGGCCTGGCCAATCGCGTGCTCGCGCGCCTTGGCGACAAGGTGATGGTGGCTTTCCCCGGCGCTTTGGAAGGCGCCGAGTGGACCGGCAATCCCGTGCGCGCCGACATTTCTTCTTTGGATTTGCCTGAAAAGAGATTCAAAGATCGTAGCGGGCCGCTACGGCTCCTCGTCGTGGGCGGCAGCCTCGGTGCGCAGGCGCTGAACGAGATGCTGCCAATTGCTTTGTCGCTTCTCAAGGAAAAAATTTTTGTCGTGCATCAGGCAGGGGAAAAGCACCTGGAACAATTGCAATCAAACTACGAGAAGTCGGGCGTTCAAGGCGAGCTCGTGACCTTCATCGACGACATGGCGAGGCGCTACGCCGAAGCCGACCTCGTCATCTGCCGCGCCGGCGCGGTCACGGTGGCCGAGCTCGCCGCCGGCGGCCTGGCGAGCCTGCTGGTGCCGTATCCGCATGCAACCGACGACCACCAGACGGTGAATGCCCGATTTCTGTCGGAGAAGGGCGCCGCGCTTCTCATCCCGCAAAGCGACCTCTCGCCGCAGAAGCTCGCCGGGATCATTTCCGCCCTCGATCGCCCGCAGCTGCTGGCGATGGCGCGAAAGGCGCGCGCCCTGGGCAAGCCGGACGCGGCGCGCGTGGTGGCGCGACGCTGTATCGAGCTGGCGGAGGCGCGCGCGCGATGAAGCACAAGGTCCGCCACGTGCACTTTGTCGGCATCGGCGGCGCCGGCATGTCGGGCATCGCCGAGGTGCTGGTGAACCTCGGCTACCAGGTGAGCGGCTCGGACCTCGCCTCGAACGCCGCCACGCGGCGCCTGGCGCGCCTCGGGGCGAAGGTGTATCGCGCGCACGCGGCGAGCCACGTCAATGGCGCCGACGCCGTTGTGGTTTCGAGCGCAGTGCAGGCCGACAATGCCGAGGTGGCGATGGCGCACGCGCGGCACATCCCGGTGGTGCCGCGCGCCCTGATGCTGGCCGAGCTGATGCGCCTCAAGAGCGGCATCGCCATCGCCGGCACTCACGGCAAGACCACCACCACCAGCCTGGTGGCGAGCGTGCTGGCCGAAGGCGGCCTCGACCCGACTTTCGTCATCGGCGGACGGTTGAACGCCGCCGGCTCGAACGCGCGCCTCGGCGCGGGCGACTTCATCGTCGTCGAGGCCGACGAGTCCGACGGCTCCTTCCTGCAGCTGCAGCCGGTGATCGCGGTGGTGACCAACATCGACGCCGATCACATGGACACCTACCAGCACGATTTCGCGCGGCTGCGGCGCGCTTTCGCGCAATTCCTGCAGAACCTGCCGTTCTATGGCTCGGCGGTGCTGTGCGCCGACGACCCCAACGTGCGCGAAATCCTGCCGCTGGTCTCGAAGCCCGTGGTGACCTACGGCACGACCGAGGACTGCGCGCTGCGCGCCGAGGCGATCGAGCACGACCGCGGCCGCATGCGCTTCCGCGTGCAGCGGCGCAAGGGCAAGGCGCTCGAGGTCACGCTCAACCTGCCCGGCCGCCACAATGTCCTGAATGCGCTGGCGGCCATCGCCGTCGGCCTCGAGGTCGGCATCGCCGACAAGGCGATCCTCAAGGCGCTCGCCCGCTTTCGCGGCGTCGGCCGGCGTTTCCAGGCGAGCGAAGTGCCGCTCGACGGCGGCGGCGCGTTCACGCTGGTGGACGACTACGGCCACCATCCCGCCGAGATGGCCGCCACGCTGGAAGCGGCGCGCGGCGCCTTTCCGGGGCGGCGCATCGTGCTCGCCTTCCAGCCGCACCGCTACACGCGTACGCGCGACCTGTTCGACGACTTCGTGCGCGTGCTGTCCACCGCGGACGTGCTGCTGCTCGCCGAGGTCTACGCGGCCGGCGAGCCGGTGATCGCGGCCGCCGATGGCCGCAGCCTGGAAAAAGCGCTGCGCGCCGCCGGCCGCGCCGATCCGGTGTTCGTCGCCGACATCGCCGCCATGCCGGCGGCGATCCGCGGCGTGGCGCGCGACGGCGACGTGGTACTCACCATGGGCGCGGGCTCCATCGGCAACGTGTCCGCGAGGCTGGTATGACCGTCGCCACGCCCCTGCGCCTGAAGGGACTGCGCGGCAAGCTCAAGCTCGACGAGCCGATGTCGCGTCACGTCTCCTGGCGCGCCGGCGGCCCGGTGGACCGCTTCTTCGCGCCCGCGGACCTAGTCGACCTGTCGATGTTCCTGCGGCAGCTGCCACCGGAGGAGCTGTTGCTGTTCGTCGGGCTCGGCTCGAACCTGCTGGTGCGCGATGGCGGCTGGCGCGGCACGGTGGTCCTGACGCACGCCGCCGCCAAGCACCCGGATATGGACTCCGGGCTGGTGTACGCGGAAGCCGGCGTGGCGAGCCCCAAGGTGGCGCGCTTCGCCGCGCGCCACAACCTCGAGGGCGCGGAGTTCCTCGCCGGCATCCCCGGCACCGTCGGCGGCGCCCTGGCGATGAACGCCGGCTGCTACGGCGGGGAGACCTGGGACATCGTCGAGCGCGTCGCCACCATCGACCGCCGCGGCGGCATCTTCAACCGCAGCCGCGACGAGTACGACGTCGGCTACCGCATGAGCACGCTCAACCAGCCGCGCGAGGAGTGGTTCACCGGCGCCTGGTTCCGGCTCAAGCCCGGCGACGGCGAAACCTCCCGCGGCATCATCAAGGAACTGCTGGCGCGGCGCATCGCGACGCAGCCGCTGTCCTTGCCCAACGCCGGCAGCGTGTTCCGCAATCCGCCGCGCGACCACGCCGCGCGCCTGATCGAGGCCTGCGGTATGAAGGGCTTCGGACGCGGCGGCGCCGTGGTGTCGGAGAAGCACGCCAATTTCATCGTCAATCCGGGCGGCGCGGCGAGCGCTGCCGACATCGAGTGGCTGATCCAGCACATCCAGCGCATCGTCTACCAGATGCAGGGCGTGGTGCTCGCCACCGAAGTGCGCATCGTCGGGGAGGTGGCATGAGCTTCGGCAAGGTGGCCGTCCTCATGGGAGGAAAATCCGCCGAGCGCGAGATTTCCTTGATGAGCGGCAATGGCGTGCTCAAGGCATTGCGCGCCAAGGGCGTGGACGCCCATCCCTTCGATCCCGCGCAGCGCGAGCTCGGCGAGCTCAAGCGCGAAGGCTACGCGCGCTGCTTCATCGTGCTGCACGGCCGCGGCGGCGAGGACGGCTCGCTGCAGGGCGCCCTCGAGTTCCTCGGCATTCCCTACACCGGCAGTGGCGTGCTCGCTTCGGCCCTGGCGCTCGACAAGGTGCGGACCAAGCGCTTGTGGGTCGCCGAAGGCCTGCCGACGGCCTCGCATGTTCTTCTGCAAAAGAATTCAAATTTTTCCGCGGCAGCCAAGCGACTGGGATTGCCGCTGTTCGTCAAGCCGGCCTCCGAGGGGTCTTCCGTCGGCATGACCAAGGTGAAGGTCGCGAGCGCGCTGAAGCAGGCCTACGCGCTCGCCGCGAAGCACGACTCGGTGGTGATCGCCGAAAAATTCATCGACGGCCCCGAGCTCACCGCCGGGATCCTCGGCGAACGCGTGCTGCCGTTGATCCGGATCGAGACGCCGCGCGAGTTCTACGACTACCAGGCCAAGTATTTCACCGACGACACGCGCTACCTCATTCCTTGTGGTGTCGCAAATAAAAAGGAAAAACAGCTCCAGGCGCTTTGCCTGCAGGCCTTCCACGCGCTCGGCTGTAGCGGCTGGGGGCGCGTCGACCTGATGCTCGACCGGCGCGGGCGGCCATTCCTGCTCGAGATCAATACGGCGCCCGGCATGACCAGCCACAGCCTGGTGCCGATGGCGGCGAAAGCCGTCGGCCTGTCCTACGAAGACCTGTGCGTGAAAATTCTGGAGGGCGCCCATGTGGGATAACCCGCGCCTCCTCAACATCGTCGCGGGTGCCCTGGTCGGCGTGGCCATGCTGTTCTTCGCAGCCGCCGGCTTTGTTTATTTGGTGCGCTCGCCGCTCTCGCCGGTGCGGGAAGTCGTCGTGACGACCGAGCTGAAGAAAACCACCCGCCAGCAGGTCGAGTCGGCGGTGCGCGCCACGCCCGGCGGTAATTTCTTCGCCTACTCGCTGCCCGCTCTGCGCGCGAACCTCGAGAGCCTGCCCTGGGTGCGGCGCGCCGAGCTGCGCCGCGTCTGGCCCGACCGCATCGACGCGCAGATCGAGGAGCACGTGGCGCTCGCGCGCTGGGGCGATGACGCCCTCGTCAATACGCAGGGCGAGAGATTTGTCGCCAAGACCAGTGAAACGCTTCCCGTTTTCATCGCACCGCGCGGCAACGAAGCCGAAGTGGCGCGGCGCTACGCTCGCTTCGCGCAGTTGGTCGCGCCGCTCGGCGCGGGCCTCGAGCGCGTGGTGCTCACGCCGCGGCTCGCCTGGCAACTGCGCCTGTCAAACGGGCTGCACCTGATGCTCGGGCGCGACGGCGACCAGGCCGAGGCGCGGCTGGCGCGCTTCGTCGATGCCTATCCGGCGACACTCGGGCGGATGGCGCGACGCCACGACGTGGTGGACCTGCGCTATCCGAACGGCTTCGCCCTGCGCCTTCCCGAGAACAAGAGCTGACCGCCATGGCCCGAGAAAACAAGAACCTGATCGTGGCGCTGGACATCGGCACCTCGAAGGTGGTCTGCCTGGTGGCCGAGCTCGCACCCGACGGCACGCTCGCCATCCTCGGCATGGGCGGCCACGAGTCGAAGGGCCTGAAAAAGGGCGTGGTGGTGAATATCGAGGCGACGGTGTCCGCCATCCAGCGCGCGCTCGAGGAGGCCGAGCTGATGGCCGACTGCAAGATCGCCTCGGCCTTCGTCGGCATTGCCGGCAGCCACATCCGCAGCTTCAATTCGACCGGCATGGTGGCGGTCAAGGAGCGCGAGGTGAGCACGCTCGATGTCGAGCGCGCCATCGACACGGCGCGCGCCGTCAACATCCCGACCGACCAGCAGATCCTGCACGTGCTGCGCCAGGAATTCATCATCGACGGCCAGGAGGACGTGCGCGAGCCGATCGGCATGTCCGGCGTGCGGCTCGAAGTCAAGGTGCATATCGTCACTGGCGCCGTATCGGCGCTGGAGGTGAACGACCTGATCCTGCAGCCGCTTGCCTCGTCGCGCGCCGTGCTGTCGGAGGACGAGAAGGACCTCGGCGTCTGCCTGGTGGACATCGGTGGCGGCACCACCGACATCGCCATCTTCACCAACGGCGCCATCCGCCATACGGCGGTGGTGCCGATTGCCGGCGACCAGATCACCAACGACATCGCCATGGCGTTGCGCACGCCGACCGCCGAGGCCGAGAACATCAAGATCCGCCACGGCGTGGCGCTGCGCCAGCTGGCCGATGCCGGCCAGATGATCGACGTGCCGGGCATCGGCGAGCGCGCGCTGCGCTCGATGTCGCGCCAGACGCTGGCCGAGGTGATCGAGCCGCGCGTCGAAGAACTCTATTCGCTGGTGCAGCAGGTGCTGCGCGAGTCGGGCTACGAGGAGCTGCTCTCCAGCGGGCTGGTGCTGACCGGCGGCTCCTCGGTGATGCACGGCATGGTCGAGCTCGGCGAGGAGATCTTCCACATGCCGGTGCGGCTCGGCCTGCCCAAATATCAGGGCGGGCTCGCCGAGGTGGTGCGTACGCCGCGCTTCGCCACCTCGGTCGGCCTGCTGCTGGAAGGGGTTTCGCAGGTGCAACACGGACAGCTTTCGCGCCAGAGCGGCTCGGTCAAGGCCGTGCTGGGGCGGATGCGGGAGTGGTTTCAACGCAACTTTTGATGTTCTTTCAATAACGGCAAGGAGAAAACAGCATGTTTGAGATCGTCGACAACCAGGTGACCGGCCCGGTCATCAAAGTGATCGGTGTGGGAGGCGCCGGCGGCAACGCCGTCAACCACATGATCGAGCAGGGCGTGAAGGGCGTGGAGTTCCTCGCGGTCAACACCGACGCGCAGGTGCTGTCGCGCAACAAGGCGCGCAACCAGATCCAGCTCGGCACCAGCGGGCTGGGCGCGGGCGCCAAACCCGAGGAGGCGAGGGCGGTTGCGCTCGCCGACCGCGACCGCATCGAGGAGGCCGTGGCCGGCTCGCACATGGTGTTCATCACCGCGGGCATGGGCGGCGGCACCGGCACCGGTGCCGCGCCGGTGATCGCGGAGGTGGCGCGCGGCCTCGGCATCCTGACGGTGGCGGTGGTCACCAAGCCGTTCACCTTCGAGGGCTCGAAGCGCATGAAGATCGCCGAACAGGGGCTCGAAGAGCTGGCGCCGCATGTCGATTCCCTGATCGTGATCCTCAACGACAAGCTCGAGGAGGTGATGGGCGAGGACGTTACCCAGGAGGACGCCTTCCGGGCGGCCGACGACGTGCTCAACAACGCGGTGGCCGGCATCGCCGAGATCATCAACAACCCCGGCATGGTGAACGTCGACTTCCAGGACGTGCGCACCGTGATGTCGGAGCAGGGCATGGCGATGATGGGCTCGGCCGCCGCCAACGGCATCGACCGGGCGCGCATCGCGGCCGAGCAGGCGATCGCCTGCCCGCTCCTCGAAGGCGTCAACCTGGCCGGGGCGAGGGGCGTGCTCGTCAACATCACCGCCTCCAAGGCGAGCCTCAAGCTGCGCGAGACGAAGGAGGTGATGAACATCATCCGCACCTTCGCGGCGGAGGACGCGACCATCATCTACGGCGGTGTGTTCGACGACGGCCTGGCCGAGGACCTGCGCGTCACGGTGGTGGCCACCGGTCTCGGCCTGATCGGCGCGGCGCGCCAGAGCAAGCCGCAGCTGGTGCACAACAGCGTGGCGGGGCAGAAGACCGGCACCGACAACCTGCCGGGCCCGGTGGACTACAACCAGCTCGACCAGGTGCCGGCCGTCATCCGCCGCAACCGCGCCTCGACCGTGGAGGCTCTGCAGCAGTCCGGGGTGGACAAGTACGACATCCCGGCCTTCCTGCGCAAGCAGGCGGACTAGCCGCCGCCCGACACCGCGCCGCCCCCTTTCCTTGCCGGAGGGGGCGGCGCGCGTTTTGCTTGGTAAAATCCACTCTCCCATGCTGCGTCAACGCACCCTCAAATCGCTGGTTACCGCCTCGGGCATCGGCCTGCACACCGGGCACAAGGTGCGCATCACGCTGCGCCCGGCGCCCGTCGACACGGGCATCGTGTTCCGGCGCGTCGATCTGCCCGTGCCGGTGGACATTCCGGCGCGCGCCGAACTGGTCGGCGAAGCGCGGCTCGCCTCTACCCTGGTTAAAGGGGATGTGAAAATCCATACCGTCGAGCACCTGATGTCGGCGTTCGGCGGCCTCGGCATCGACAATGCCTACGTCGACCTCGACGCACCCGAGCTGCCGATCATGGATGGCAGCGCCGGGCCGTTCGTGTTGCTGATCCAGCAGGCGGGCCTCGAGCAGCAGGCCGCGGCGAAGCGCTTTCTGCGCATTCTCAAGCGCGTCGAAGTCGTCGACGGCGACAAGTGGGTGCGCCTCGACCCCTACGACGGCTACAAGCTGGCCTTCTCCATCGACTTCCGCCACCCGGTGATCGAGCGCTCGACCCAGACGGTGTCGATCGACTTCGCCGAGACGTCCTACCTCAAGGAAATCGCGCGCGCGCGCACCTTTGGCTTCACCCACGACGTCGAGACCCTGCGCGAGGACGGCCTGGCGCTGGGCGGCGGCCTGGACAATGCCGTAATGCTCGACGAATACCGCGTGCTGAACGCCGAAGGCCTGCGCTACGCCGACGAATTCATCCGCCACAAACTGCTCGACGCCAACGGCGACCTGTACCTGCTGGGCAAGCCGCTGCTGGGGGCGTTCAGTGCGCACAAATCGGGCCACGCATTGAACAATCGCCTGCTGCGGGCGCTGCTGGCCGATGCCAGCGCGTTCGAGACGGTCAGCTTCGAGCGCCCTGAACTCGCGCCGGCGGGCGTCGCCCGCCTCGTCACCCAGTACAGCTAGCCGCCGGGCTCGTTTTTGCCGTGGCGCTTGAGCAATTCGCTCAGCGCCTCGCGTGCCGGCGAGTCCTCCCGGAGGCGGTTGCGAAGCGACTTGAGGTGTTGCAGCGTATTGGCCGATAAATTCACGCTTTTTTGCGTCGCAGCAGCCGTATTTTGTGACCGGTTTGGTTGCACCCTTATCGAAACCAGATTAACCTGCCAGCGCCGTTCCGACAGGTAACGGCTCAGGGCGGGAGCAAGGAGTCTGAATTTGGCGGCCGCCGCCGGATTGGCGGCCGCGAGAACCAGTTCTGCCTCCCTGAAATTCACCACCCGGCCCAGACGGGCGAGGTCCGGGGGCAAAAAGTCCTGAACAAGCCCGGCCAGCGCGCGTAGTTCGCGCGTTTTCGCCAGGAGGGGTTGCAGATCGCCCTCGGCCGAGAGGATCCGGTCGATTTTCGGTAGTCGCACAGGGAACGAGTGTAGCGGGGAGAGCCGTGCAGATCATTTTGATCTCCGACCGTCTGGCCAAGGCGAAATCCGTCAGCCTGTCGTTGCGCCATCTGGTCGGCAGTGCCTTCCTCGCCTTGACCCTGCTGCTCGGCGCCACGGCGGGCCTTTACTGGCTGACGCTGCAATACGCTGCCGACATCAATGTACCCGCGCTGCAACGTCTGGTGCTTGCCGCGCACCAGGCCGAGGAGGAGCGCGGCCGCGCCTTCGTGCAGCAGAACCTGAACGCGATGGCGATCAAGCTTGGCGAGATGCAGGCCCAGTTGACGCGCATCGATGCGCTCGGCGAGCGGTTGTCCTCGCTGGCCGGCGTGCGCGACATCCGCTTCCTCGAAGCGCCCGGCACCGGCGGCGCGGCGCCGACGCAGCTGCCGCCGCAGAACCTGTCGCTCGGCGAGTTCAGCCAGAAGCTGCTGGTGCTGTCGCGCCAGCTCGAGTCGCGCAACGACCTGCTCGGCGTGCTCGAGTCGCAGTTGTTCGAGGAGGCGGTGAAGAAGCGCCTGCTGCCGACCATGATGCCGGTGGCGGCGCCGTACAACTCGTCGAGCTTCGGCCGCCGCATCGATCCGTTCACCGGCGAGATGGCGATGCACGAAGGCATCGACTTCATCGCCGAGCCCGGCTCGCCGGTGGCCGCCGCCGCCGCGGGCGTGGTGGTGTTCGCCGGCTTCCATCCGCAGTACGGCTACGTGGTGGACATCGACCACGGCAACGACCTGGTGACGCGCTACGCGCACTGCGCCAAGCTGTTCGTCAAGGAAGGCGACGTGGTGCAACGCGGGCGCCGCATCGCTGATTCCGGTTCCACCGGCCGCTCGACCGGCCCGCATCTGCATTTCGAGGTGCGCTTCCGCGGCGCGGCGCAGAACCCGGCGCGCTTCCTCACCGCTACCAACGCCAGCGCGCCGCGCTCGCTGGCGCGCGCAAAGTAGCCCTCTTTTCCGTATAAAATCAGTGGTTTTTCGGGGGCGCTGTCGCCCCTCCTTGGATGGCTAACGTCCTCACGAAGATTTTCGGCAGCCGCAATGACCGGCTGCTCAAGCAGTATTCGCGCACCGTGGCCGAGATCAATGCGCTCGAGCCGGCGGTGGCGAAGCTCAGCGATTCGCAGTTAAGAGGAAAAACCGATGCGTTGAAGCAGCAGCATGCCGCCGGGGCGAGCCTCGAGCAGTTGCTGCCCGAGGCCTTCGCCGTGGTGCGCGAGGCGGCCAGGCGCACCCTGCGCATGCGGCACTTCGACGTGCAGCTGCAGGGCGGCATGGTGCTGCACTTCGGCAAGATCGCCGAGATGAAGACCGGCGAGGGCAAGACCCTGGTCGCCACGCTGCCCGCCTACCTCAACGCGCTCACCGGCAAGGGCGTGCACATCGTCACGGTCAACGATTACCTGGCGCGGCGCGACGCCGAGTGGATGGGCAAGATCTACGGCTTCCTCGGCCTGACGGTCGGCGTCAACGTGCCGCAGATGGAAGCGGAAGAAAAGCGCAAGGCCTACGCCGCCGACATCACCTACGGCACCAACAACGAGTTCGGCTTCGACTACCTGCGCGACAACATGGCGATGCGCGTCGAGGAGCGCTACCAGCGCGGACTGCACTACGCCATCGTCGACGAGGTGGACTCGATCCTGATCGACGAGGCGCGCACGCCGCTCATCATCTCGGGCCAGGCCGAGGACCGCACCGAGGTCTACTACCGGATGAACGAGGTGGCGCCGCTGCTGACGCGGCAGAAGGAGGAGAAGAAACAGGACCAGCCCGAACCCTACGGCGACTTCTTCGTCGACGAGAAGAACCACCAGGTCCTGCTGTCGGAGGCCGGGCACCAGAAGGCCGAGGAGATCCTGGCGCGCATCGGCATGCTGCCGCAGGGCGCGAGCCTGTACGAGCCGGCCTACATCAACCTGGTGCACCATCTGTATGCGGCGCTGCGCGCCCACCACCTGTTCCACCGCGACCAGCACTACGTGGTGCAGGAGGGCGAGGTCATCATCGTCGACGAGTTCACCGGCCGCCTGATGCAGGGTCGGCGCTGGTCGGACGGCCTGCACCAGGCGGTCGAGGCGAAGGAGAACGTCGCGATCCAGAACGAGAACCAGACGCTTGCCTCGATCACGTTCCAGAACTACTTCCGCATGTACGGCAAGCTCGCCGGCATGACCGGCACCGCCGACACCGAGGCCTACGAGTTCCAGCAGATCTACGGCCTGGAGACTGTGGTGGTGCCGACGCACATGAAGATGGTGCGCATCGACCGCGAGGACCAGGTCTACCGCACGCTGAAGGAAAAGTACCAGGCGGTGATCAAGGACATCCGCGATTGCTCGAAGCGCGACCAGCCCGTACTGGTCGGCACCACTTCGATCGAGAATTCCGAGCTGATTTCCGGCATGCTCACCAAGGAAAAGCTTCCGCACCAGGTTCTCAACGCCAAGCAGCACGCGCGCGAGGCGGAGATCGTGGCGCAGGCGGGCAGCCCCGGCGTCATCACCATCGCCACCAACATGGCCGGCCGCGGCACCGACATCGTGCTCGGCGGCAACGTCGAGAAACAGTGTGATTTTGTCGAAGCCGATTCCAGTTTAGGTATTAGTGAAAAGCAGAATCAAGTCGAAAAGCTGCGCGGCGAATGGCAGCAGCTGCACGAGCGCGTGGTCAAGGCGGGCGGGCTGCACATCATCGGCACCGAGCGCCACGAGTCGCGGCGCATCGACAACCAGCTGCGCGGCCGCTCCGGCCGCCAGGGCGACCCGGGCAGCTCGCGCTTCTACATGGCGCTCGAGGACCCGCTGCTGCGCATCTTCGCCGGCGAGCGCATCAACCGCATCATGGTGATGCTGAAGATGCCCGAAGGGGAGGCCATCGAGCATTCGATGGTGACCCGCTCCATTGAATCCGCGCAGCGCAAGGTCGAGGCGCGCAACTTCGATATCCGCAAGCAACTGCTCGAATACGACGACGTCGCCAACGACCAGCGCAAGGAAATCTACTCCTTGCGCAATGAAATTCTGGATGCCTTGGACGTCAGTGCGACCATCGATCGGTTGCGCGCCGGCGTCATCGCCGATCTGTTCCAGCTGTACGTGCCGCCCGAAAGCGTCGAGGAGCAGTGGGACGTCGCCGGCCTGGAGAAGGCGCTCAAGACGGAGCTCAACCTCGAGCTCCCGGTACGCAAGTGGCTCGAGGCGGAGGACGCGCTCGACGATCAGGCGATCCTGCGCCGCATCGTCGAGGCGGCCGACGCGGCCTACCGCGCTAAGCTGCCGGCCGGCGCCGAGGACTCGTTCCGCCAGTACGAGCGCTACGTCATCCTGCAGATCCTGGATGCGCACTGGCGCGAGCACCTGGCGGCGCTCGATCACCTGCGGCAGGGCATCCACCTGCGCGGCTATGCGCAGAAGAACCCGAAGCAGGAATACAAGCGCGAGGCCTTCGAACTGTTCGGCGCCATGATCGAGGCGGTCAAGCTCGAGGTGATCAAGACGCTGACCGCAGTCGAGATCAAGACCCAGGCCGAGGTGCCCAAGCCCGACGATACGGCGCACGTCGAGAACCTGAAGCTGCAGCACGCCGACCCTGCGGGGGAGCCCGAACAGGCGGCGCCGGCGGAGAAAGAGAAGCCCCAGCCGACGGTGCGGCACGGGCAGAAGATCGGCCGCAACGACCCCTGTCCCTGCGGCTCGGGCAAGAAGTACAAGCATTGCCATGGCAAGCTCGCGTAAGCGCGGCTACGATGGCCGTCAACCTGCCGCCCCCCGACCCCGCCTCGCTCCACCCGGTGCGCGGCCTCGAGTTGAGCGTGGCGCGCGCCGGCATCCGCAAGCCCGGGCGCAAGGACCTGCTGGTGATGCAGCTCGTACCGGGCTCGGCGGTGGCGGGCGTATTCACCCAGAACCGGTTTTGTGCGGCGCCAGTTCTGCTTTGTCGGAAACATCTCCAGTCCAGCAAGCAAATCAGGGCATTGGTGGTAAACACCGGCAATGCCAATGCCGGAACCGGTAACGACGGTCTAAGGCGGGCACTGGCCGTTTGCACATCCGTGGGGAAGTTGATTGGATGTAGACCCGGTCAAGTTCTGCCTTTCTCCACCGGCGTGATCATGGAGCCGCTGCCCGCGGACCGGATCATCGCCGGGCTGTCGGCGACGCAAGCCTGCGACTGGGCCTCGGCGGCCGAGGCCATCATGACCACCGATACGGTGGCAAAGGCCTTTTCGAAAAAACTAAAGCTTTCAAAAGGTGAGGCCACGGTCACCGGCATCGCCAAGGGCGCGGGCATGATCCGGCCCGACATGGCGACGATGCTCGGCTTTGTCGCGACCGATGCCGCCGTATCAAAAAAGATTCTGGGGAAAATCGCGAAAAGCGCCGCCGACCAATCCTTCAACTGCATCACTGTTGACGGCGACACTTCGACCAACGACTCCTTCGTGCTGATCGCGACCGGCGCCGGGCCGGCCTGTCGTTCAAAAAAAGATCTTGATGAAATCGAAAAAGCGATCACCGAGGTTTCTCAGCGCCTCGCGCAGGCGATCATCCGCGACGGCGAAGGGGCGTCCAAGTTCGTCACCGTGCACGTGGAGCAGGGGCGCAATGCCGCGGAATGCCGCAAGGTGGCCTACGCCATCGCCCATTCGCCGCTGGTGAAGACGGCGTTCTTCGCTTCCGACCCGAACCTGGGACGGATCCTTGCCGCGGTCGGCAATGCCGGGGTGGGGCTGGACGTATCCCGGGTCGGCCTCTTTCTCGATAAGGTGGCGGTGGCGAAAGGCGGCGCGCGCCACCCGGATTACCGGGACGAGCAGGGGGTAGCGGTAATGTCCAAACCGGAGTTCGTCGTGCGGGTGGTGCTCGGGCGCGGCAAGGCCGCGGCGACGATCTGGACCTGCGACTTTTCCTTCGACTACGTCAAAATAAACGCCGAATACCGCACATGAGCAAGGAACTCGAAAAGATCCTCAAGCGGCTCGAGCAGCTCCTGCCGCCGCCGCCGCCGGCCACCGACTGGAAGGCGAGCGTCGCCTACCGCTGGCGCTCGAGCGGCCGGCGCGGATCCGGCGGCTGGCTGCAGCCGGTGCGGCACGTGCACCGCATCAAGCTTTCCGACCTGTGCGGCATCGACGCCCAGATCGCCAAGGTCGAGCAGAACACGCGCCAGTTCCTCGACGGCAAGCCGGCCAACAACGTGCTGCTCACCGGCGCGCGCGGCACCGGCAAGTCGTCGATCGTCAAGGGCCTGCTCAACAAGTACGCGCGCCAGGGCCTGCGCCTGATCGAGGTGGAGAAAAGCGATCTCGTCGACCTGCCGACCATTGTCGACCAGGTGGCGTCGCGTCCCGAACGATTCCTCCTCTTCTGCGACGACCTGACCTTCCACGGCGCCGAAGAGGGCTACATCGCGCTCAAGGTGGCGCTCGACGGCTCGATCTCGACCACCTCGGAGAACCTGGTGATCTACGCCACCTCCAACCGGCGCCACCTGATGCCGGAGTACATGGCCGAGAACCTCGCGACCAAGTACGTCGACGACGAGATCCATCCGGGCGAGACGGTGGAGGAGAAGATCTCGCTCTCCGAGCGCTTCGGGCTGTGGGTGACCTTCTACCCCTTCGACCAGGACGAGTACCTGGAGATCGTGCAGCAGTGGCTCAAAAGCTTTGGGGTGGGTGTTTTTCGAGAAGACACCAATGAGGAGGCGTTGCAGTGGGCCCTGCAAAGGGGCTCCCGCAGCGGCCGCGTCGCCTACCAGTTCGCCCGCGACTGGGCCGGCCGCCATTCCCGGAAGAAGTAATGGCGGTTGAAGTCGCCGCCGCGGTCATTCAGAGGCCGGACGGCGCTTTCCTCCTCGCCCAGCGCCCGGCCGGCAAGGTCTACGCCGGCTACTGGGAATTTCCAGGCGGCAAAGTCGAGGTCAATGAAGCCGCCGAGGCCGCCCTGGCGCGCGAACTCCACGAGGAGCTCGGCATCGACGTCGAGCATGCCTACCCTTGGATCACGCGGGTCTTCACCTACAGCCATGCGACGGTGCGGTTGCAGTTTTTTAAAGTTTTTAATTGGAAAAGCAATCCACATCCCCAGGAGGGCCAGGCCATCGCATGGCAACGGCTCGAAGATCCGATGGTGTCGCCGATGCTGCCGGCCAATGCGCCGGTACTGGCCTCGCTCGCGCTGCCGGTGGAATACGCCGTCACGGATTCGGCGCGCTTTGGCCTCGATGCCATCCGGCGCCGCCTCGAAGCGGGCCTGAAGCTGCTGCAGGTCCGCGAGCCCGGCCTCGACGAGGCGCAACGGCAATCGTTTACGGCAAGCGTGATAGCGCTCGCCCACCGGCATGGCTGCAAGGTTCTGACCAAAAAAGTGTTCGCAGGCGCCGACGGGCTGCACCTCAACGCGAAAGACCTGATGTCCATCGAGAAGAGACCCGAGGCCGCTCTGGTCGGGGCCTCCTGTCACTCGCGGGAGGAGCTGGGCCGGGCGATGCAGCTCGGCCTGGACTTCGCGGTGCTGGGGCCGGTGAAAGACAAGGCGCCCGCGCTTGGCTGGCAAGGATTCGCAGACCTCGCGCGCGGCGCCAGCATCCCGGTGTACGCCATCGGCGGGCTGACGCGCGCCGACCTCGAGCCGGCTTGGTCGGCCGGCGCGCACGGCGTAGCTATGATTCGCGGGGCTTGGAGTTAGGCGCTTCGGGTGAAGAACCGGGCTCTGACCCCGGTTTTTCGTCGTCCGGTGATTCCGGGGTCGCCACGCGGTACGATTCGGAGGCCCATTGGCCCAGGTCGATCATCCTGCAGCGCTCGCTGCAGAAAGGACGCCATTTGTTTTGCGGCCCGAATTCCGCCGGCCGGCCGCAGCGCGGGCAGGCAACCGTTCTTACAGGTTGCAAAAGGTGAGCTCGAAGGCCACGTCCCAGTCGGCAGTGCGCGGGCGCGGATCTTCGCCGTTCTGGGCGATGAAGCGGATGTTGAGCACGTACTTGTTGGCGCTGATCTCCGGCACGCAGGGCGCCGCCGGGTCGAGGCGCAGGCGCAGCATCTGCGCCGTCTTGCCGCCGAGCATCTGCTGGAACATGCCCTGCGGCGCGTTGACCGCCTGCGGCCGGCCCGATTCGCGCAGGATGCGCAGGATGATGGCCGAGCCGTCGCGCAGCGGGTAGAGCGGGCCGGTCCAGGCGGCGAGCTGCCCGGTGCGGTTCTCCGCCGGCCGGTGCAGCCAGTAGTGATAAGAGGGCAGGTCGAATTCGCAGGCGCCGCCCGGGATGCCGGTGCGCTGCTTGATCGACATCAGCCAGTCGTTCTCGCGCAGGTACTGGCCGATCTTGCCGGTCATCGAAAACAGGGCCTGCGAGGCCTGCTCGATGTCGCGCAGCACGCTGGCGAGCGCTTCCTCGGCGATGTCCGGGTTGTGGCGGAAGCTGAGCAGCACCTGCTTCTGGCGCTCGAGCTCCTGCAGCAGGTCCGACTTGAGGTCGGCGCGGCTCGCGACCTCGAGGATCTCGAACAGCGTCAGCAGCGCCATATGATGGTCCTGCGGGTCGGTGAGCGCGATGAAGTGGCGCGAGCGCTCGAACAGGTCCTCCAGCCGCAGCAGCGTGCGGATGCGCTCGTTGAGCGGGTACTCGTAGGTGATCACGGGCTCGCGAATTGTAGGTATTTTCGGTGCAAAGTCGCCACCTGTTTGCGCAGTGCATCAAGGCCGCCGCCATTGTCGATGACGTCGTCGGCGGCCGCCCGCCGCGCTTGCCGCGTCGCCTGCGCGGCGAGGATGGCGCGGATCTCCCCGTCGGCGAGGCGACTTCGGCTCCGCACGCGCTCGAGCTGCGCTGCCTCGGGGGCATCGACCACCAGCACCCGGTCCACGCCGCGCCGCGGCTCGCCCGACTCGATCAGCAGCGGCACCACGTAGATCACGTAGGACCCGGCCGCGGCCCGGATGCGGCGCGCCGCCTCCTCGCGGATCAGCGGGTGCAGCAGGGCCTCCAGCTTTTTTTTCTTGGCCGGGTTGGCGAAGACCTGCTCGCGCATCCATTTGCGATCCATCGCGCCGTCGGCACCAATCGCTTTTGTGCCAAAAATGCGTTTTATCCGGGAAAGCGCAATGCCATTCCTGCCGGTCAGTTCGTGCGCGATGGCGTCGGTGTCGATCACCGTGGCGCCGAGGCGGGCGAACTCGTCGGCCGCCGCGCTCTTGCCGCTGCCGATGCCGCCGGTCAGCCCCACGACAAAGCTCACAGGCGCTGCAGCCACCAGCGCATGAGAGGCGTGCCCCAGAACAGCGCGACCACGCCGGCGATTGCGAGGTAGGGCCCGAAGTGGAAGCGGAAGCCCGCCTCCCAGCGCCCGCGCGCCGCGAACATCTGCGCTGCGCCGAACACCAGGCCGACCACCGACGAGAGCAGGATCACCAGCGGCAGCATCTTCCAGCCGAGGAAGGCGCCGACCGCGGCGTTCATCTTGAAGTCGCCGAAACCCATGCCTTCGCGGCGCGTCAGCAGCTTGAAGATCCAGTAGACCAGCCACAAGGAGAGATAGCCCGCCACGGCGCCGATCACCGCTTCGCTCAGGGGGACGAACGCATTGCCCAGATTGAAAATCAACCCCAGCCACACCAGCGGCAGCGTCAGGTTGTCGGGCAGCAGGCCCGTCTCCTGGTCGATGACCGCAAGCGCGATGGTGAACCAGATAAACAGCGCCGCGCCGAACGCCGCAGCGGTGGCGCCGAAGCGCCATGCCGCGTAGGCCGCGCCGATGCCGGCGAGCGCCTCGACCACGGGGTATTTGAGGCTGATCGCCACTTTGCAGCTGGAACATTTTCCTTGCAGAAAAATCCAGCTGAGAATCGGCACGTTCTGCAGGGCCGTGATCGGCTTCGCGCACGACGGGCAGCGCGAGCGCGGAAAGAACAGGTTGAGCGGCTCGGCGGCCGGCGCCACCGCGCCGGCAAGCTCGGCGCACTCGGCGCGCCACTCGCGCTCGAGCATCTGCGGCAGGCGGTGGATGACGACGTTGAGGAACGAGCCGACTGCCAGGCCCACCGCCAACGCCACCCAGGGGAAAACCGCTGGCTGGGCGAGGACCCAGCCAATCGACGTCATGTGCTCAGACGGCCTGGCCCATCTTGAAGATCGGCAGGTACATGGCGATCACCATGCCGCCGATCAGCGTGCCGAGCACCACCATGATCATCGGTTCCATCAGCGAGGACAGCGCCTCGACCGCGTCGTCGACTTCCTGCTCGAAGAAGTCGGCCACCTTGCCGAGCATCGAGTCGAGCGCGCCGGTCTCCTCGCCGATCGAGCACATCTGCAGCACCATCGAAGGGAAGACGTTGGCGTTGGTCATAGCCATGGTGAGCGACGTGCCGGTCGAGACTTCGGCCTGGATCTGCTTGGTGGCGACCAGGTAGACGTAGTTGCCCGCCGCGCCGCCCACCGAGTCGAGCGCGTCCACCAGCGGCACGCCAGCGGCGAACATGGTGGAGAGCGTGCGCGTCCAGCGCGCGATGGTCGAGATGCGGATCAGGTGGCCGAACACCGGCATCTTGAGCGAAATGCGGTCCATGAAGATCTGCACCGCGAGCGAGCGCTTCCAGGACTCGAGGAAGCCGTAGATGCCGCCGCCGACCACCGGGAAGATGATGTACCAATAGGCGACGAACCAGTCCGAGATCGCCATCACCACCAGCGTCGGCGCCGGCAGGTCGGCGCCGAAATTGGTGAACACCTGCTTGAAGGCCGGGATGACGAAGATCATGATCACCGCGGTGATGATGAAGGCCACCGCGATGATGGCGATGGGGTAGAACAGCGCCGACTTGATCTTCGACTTGATGGCGAGCGTCTTTTCCTGGTAGGTCGCCAGGCGATCCAGCAGGGTTTCGAGAATACCCGCCTGCTCGCCGGCCGCCACCAGGTTGCAATACAGGTTGTCGAAGTACAGCGGATACTTGCGGAACGCCGCGTGCAGCGGCGAGCCCGTCTCCACGTCGGTCTTGATGGCGAGCAGCAGCCTGCCTACCGCCGGGTTCGAGGCGCCCTTGCCGACGATTTCGAAGGACTGCAGCAGCGGCACGCCGGCCTTCATCATCGTCGCCAGCTGGCGGGTGAAGAGGCTCAAGTCCTTGGAGCCGACGCTGCCGCCGCTCTTGGCCTTGATCTGTTTGACCTTGGCGCCGGTGATGCCCTGGCGACGGAGCGTGGCGTTGACCGCGACGTCGCTGACGGCGCGCAGCTCGCCGCGCACCACCTTGCCGGACTTGTCCTTGCCCTCCCAGGAGAACTGGTATTCCTTCGGCCCCTTGGTCGGCGCCGCTGCTGCTGCCGTTGCCATGTCGTCCTATGCCTCCCGCTGCTCGTGCCTGATGATGCCTCTCGCAGACGGGTTTGTAAAGTTGGTATGTCCTGTTAACCGCCTGAGAGCGCGGTGTTTTCCGGCTGCTCGACCGGGCGGAAGATGCGCACCGATTTGATGGTGCGGCCCTGGGCGTGAACTATTTCCATCGGCACCGCGCCGATCTTGATCGAGACATCGGCCTCCGGCAGGTCCTGCAGGTACTCGACGATCAGGCCGCTCAGCGTCTTCGGGCCGTCGGTCGGCAAGTCGAGTCCGAGTGCGCGATTCACCTCGCGCACGTGCAGCGCGCCGTCGGCGGTGGCCGAGCCGTCCTCCTCCCAGGCGAGCGGCGGCGCGGCCGTCGGCAGCGTGGTGGTGAATTTGCCGATCATCTCCTCGATGATGTCCTCGAGCGTCACCAGCCCCAGCACCTCGCCGTATTCGTCCACCACCAGCGCCACGCGCTCGCGGTTTTCCTGGAAGTACTGCATCTGCGCCAGCGCCGAGGTGGTGGCCGGCACGTAGTAGGGCTCGTCCAGCACCGCGGTGAGCGCCGCCTCGTCGAGCGGACCGGCGTGCAGCGCCGAGAGGATCTTCCTCAGGTGCAGCACCCCGGCGAGCTCGCCCTCGTGATTGCGGAACACCGGCAGGCGCATGTGGTGGCTGGTCGCGAGCTGGCGCGACACCGTCTCCATGCCGTCTTCCAGGCACACCGACTCGATGCGTGCGCGCGGCACCATGATGTCCTGCACGCTGACGCTGCCAAGGTCGAACAGATTCAGCAGGATCGACGTGTGCTTCTTCGGCATGAAGCTCGACGACTCGAGCACCAGGGTGCGGATCTCCTCCGGCGAGAGCTTCAGCGTTTCGGTGCCTTCGCCGGGACGTATCCCCAGCAGGCGGAGCAGCGGGCGGACGAAGACGTCGACGAACCAGCCCGCCGGGACCAACAGCAGCAACGCCAGCTTCAGCGGCAGCGACAGCAGCAGCGACGCGCGCTCGGGATGCGTTGCGCCGATGACCTTGGGCGTGATCTCCGAGAACACGATGATGAGGAAGCCGACCACGATCGGACTGAGGAAATAGGCCAGCTTGTCCTCGCCGAACAGGCGCACCGTGATCAGGCCGGCGATGGTGGTGGCCACGGTGATGGCGAGCGTGTTGCCGATCAGGATGCCGCCGAGCAGGCGGTCGGTGCGCTTGAGCATCTCCGCGACCCGCAACGCGCTGGCGTGGCCCTCGCTCACCAGGTGTTTCAGCCGGTAGCGGTTGATCGCCATCATCGCCGTTTCGGCAATGGAGAAGAAGGCGGAGAGCACCAGCATCGCGGCCAGCGCCCCGAGCAGCCAGCCGAGCGAAAAGGCGTCCATCAGGCGCGCTTCAGGATCACTTCGACCACGAACGCGGTGCCGACGTTGGCGAGCAGCACCATGACGAAGCCGGCGATGGTCCAGCGCAGCGCGGTGCGGCCGCGCCAGCCGTACCGCCAGCGCCCGGCGAGCAGCCAGCCGAAGGTCAGCCAGGAGAGCACGGCGAACACCGCCTCGTGGTTGAAGCGCATCAAGCGGCCGAACAGCGCGTCGGTCAGCACCATGCCGGTGGCGAGCGTCAGCGTGAGAAAGACGAAGGCGACGCCGATCATGCGGAATAGCGACCGTTCGAGCGTCAGCAGCGGCGGCAGGTGCGCGACGAAAGCGGCGCTCTTGCGGTGCAGGTGGCGCTCGACCAGCGCCATCAGCATGGCGTGCAGCAGCGCGATGGTGAACAGGCCGTAGGCCACCATGGCGAGCGCGAGGTGCAGCTTGAATTCCGCGCTCTGCAGCGCGATGCTGCGCCCGGCGAACAACGCCGGCAGCGGCGCGGCGACGGCGGCGAGCGGCAGGATCAGCGGCTCGAGGCCCTCGAGACTGGCGAACAGGCTTTCGACCCAGTAGAGCGCGACGCCGAGAAACATCATCACCGAGAGCGCCTGCGCGAAGCCGAAGCGCAGCTCGCGCGAGAAGATGCCGTCGTAGAGCAGCCAGCCGTGCAGCGCGAGCGGCAGCAGGATCGCGGCGCGCTCCCAGGGCGCGAGGCCCGGCCGCTCGGGCGCCGCGCGGCGCCGCCAGCGCGTGTTCCAGAAGTGCCACGCCAGAGCCAGGTACGCGGCCGAAACGAGCGCGTGAATTACAATGTCGGGCACCTCTTCAGTCTATCACTCCATGCTCGACAACCTGACCGCGCGGCTGGCGAAGATCGCGAAGCAGATTCGCGGCGAAGCGCGTCTCACCGAAACGAACATCCAGGCGGCGCTGCGCGAGGTGCGCGTGGCGCTGCTCGAGGCCGACGTCGCCGTGCCGATAGTGAAGCAGTTCATCGACGCGGTGCGCGCCGCGGCGCTCGGCACCGAGGTCGTGGGCAGCCTGACGCCGGGTCAGGCGCTGATCGGCGTCGTGCACCGCGAGCTCGCAAGGCTGATGGGCGAGGCGAACGTCGGCCTCGACCTCGCCGTGCAGCCGCCGGCGGTGATCCTGCTGGCGGGCCTGCAGGGCTCGGGCAAGACGACCACCGCTGGGAAGCTGGCGCTATTTTTAAAAAATAATAAAAAGAAGGTCGGGCTCGTGTCGTGCGACATCTACCGTCCCGCGGCCATCGAGCAGCTTAAGACTGTTGCTTCTCAATCAAATGCAGTTTTTATCGAATCGAAGGCCGACGAAAAGCCTCTGGATATTGCGCAGCGGGCGCTCGACTATGCCCGCACCCACTACCTCGACGTGCTGATCGTCGACACCGCAGGCCGGCTCGCCATCGACGAGCAGATGATGCGCGAGATCGCCGAGCTGCACGCGGCGGTGAGGCCGGTGGAGACGCTGTTCATCGTCGACGCCATGCAGGGCCAGGACGCGGTCAACGTGGCGCGCGCCTTCGGCGAGCGCCTGGCGCTCACTGGCGTGATCCTCACCAAGCTCGACGGCGACGCGCGCGGCGGCGCCGCGCTCTCGGTGCGCCAGGTCACCGGCAAGCCGATCAAGTTCGCCGGCACCGGCGAAAAGCTCGCCGGCCTCGAGCCCTTCCACCCCGAGCGCATGGCCTCGCGCATCCTCGGCATGGGCGACATCCTGTCGCTGGTCGAAGAGGCGCACGCCAAGGTCGATATTGAAGAAGCCAAGAAAGTCGCCGACAAGATCAAGAAGGGCAAGGGCTTCGACCTCGAGGATTTCAAGCAGCAGCTAGCGCAGATGAAGAAGATGGGCGGCATGGCCTCGATGCTCGACAAGCTCCCCGCGCAGCTCGCCAGCCAGATCGACCCGGCCAAGCTGCAGGACGACAAGCAGATGCGCCGCCTCGAGGGCATCATCAACTCGATGACGCCGCAGGAGCGCGCTCACCCCGAGCTGATCAAGGCCTCGCGCAAGCGCCGCATCGCCACCGGCGCCGGCGTTTCCGTCCAGGCCGTCAACCAGCTCCTAAATCAGTTCGAGCAGATGCAGAAAATGATGAAGATGATGAAGGGCGGCAACCTGCAGCGCATGATGCGCGGCATGAAGGGCATGCTGCCGGGGATGCGCTAGGCGTAGCTGCGCAGGCGAAGCGAAAAGGCCGCCAGGGGAACGATGCCGCTCGCCTCGGCGCGCCGGCACCAGTCGCGCAGCTGGTTGACGAGCTGTTCGCTGGTCTGCATCGAGCGCTTCCAGAGTGAAGCGAGCTCGTCGCGCATCGCGCGCACGGTGTGCCGCTCGCCCTGCGCGCTGACGCGCTCGACCGTTTTCTCGTAGCGCTCCATGACGTCGTAGCGGTTGGCGAGCACCGATTGCAGGGTGTGCAGGTCGGCTTGCGATTTCGCGGTGGCGAAGCGCGGCACGGGCGCGAGGTACTTGATCTTGGCGAGGCCAAGCGCCGACATGATCCGCAGGTACAGCCAGCCGAGGTCGAATTCGAACCATTTGCTCGAGAACTTGGCCGAGGTCGGATGGGCGTGGTGGTTGTTGTGCAGCTCTTCGCCGCCGATCCACAGGCCCCATGGCGCCATGTTGGTGCTCACGTCTTCGGTCGCCCAGTTGCGATAGCCGAACCAGTGGCCGACGCCGTTGATGACGCCCGCGGCCCAGAACGGGATCCAGGCGATCTGCGTGACGAAGATCAGCACGCCGGGAACCAGGCCGAACAGAAGGACATCGATCACGCCGGTCAGCGTCAGCCCGACCAGCACGTACTTCGAGTAGACGTTGCGCTCGAGCCAGTCGTCCGGGGTGCCCTGTCCGTAGCGCTCAATTGTTTCGGGCTTGGCCGACTCCGTGACGTAAAGCCCCACGCCGCCCCACAGCACCCGGTTGATGCCCAGGACCTTCGGGCTGTGCGGATCGTCGGCGGTCTCGCACTTGGCGTGGTGCTTGCGATGCACCGCCACCCATTCGCGGGTGCGCATGCCGGTCGTGAGCCACAGCCACAGGCGGAAGAAATGGCTCGCCACCGGATGCAGGTCGAGCGCGCGGTGCGTCTGGTGCCGGTGCAAAAAGATGGTGACGGCGGCGATGGTGATCTGCGTCAGGAAGACGCCCGCAACGACGTAGCCCCACCAGGGCAGATCGAACAAACCGGAGAACAGCGAAGGCAGATACATGCCATATGATACGCCGTCGCGGCGGAAAACCACCGCGGAACTATTCCAACCGCTACTTGTCTTCGCGCAACGCGCGGCTGATCGCGGTGGCGCGTTCCTGGTAGTCGCGCGCCGCCTGCTTGTTGCCGGCGGCGAGGCTGGCGTGGGCCAACTCCAGCAAATCGGCCATCAGTTTTCGCGGGTCGGCGAGCTCGCGGTCGATTTCCCAGGCTTTGACCAGCGACTCCACCGCGGCGTTCGGATCGCCAAGGGCGCGCTGCGCCCGGCCGACGAGACGCAGGGCATTCGCCATTTCGGATTTGTCGTCCAGTTGCTTGGCGCGATCAGCGGCGGCCTGGGCGAGGTTGGAGGCGTCGGCGGCTTGGCCGGTCTCGAGCGCCGCTTGCGCCTGGACGTTGAGAATGGCGGGGAGCTGGGCGCAGCCGCCAGCCGCCGCCTGGCAGCGCTCCTGCGCGCGCTTCGCCCAGTCGGTGGCGCCGTCGGTGTCGCGCGCGGCAAGCGCCATGATTGAGAGGCGCAGTTCCGCCTGCATGCGCCGCGCGGCGGAGTAGGCGTTGCGCTCGTTGGCGACGATCGGCGCGAGGATGGCGCGCGCGTCGGCGTCGCGCCCCATGCGCTGGTAGACGATCGACAGGTTGATCGAGTTCACCGCCACCGCGTCGGCGTCATCGAGCGTGCGCGCGATGCGCAGCGCTTCCTCGTAGCGCCGCGCCGCGCCGGCGTTGTCGCCGGCGCGCGCCTGCGACGCGCCGCGCATGTTGGCGTCTTCCAGGCGCGCCTGCGCCGCCGGCGGAACCGGGCCGGGCGCGCCACAGCCGGCGAGCAGGAGCAGGAGGCCAGCAACCGCGCGCGGATGATTCATTTCGGTTTTGCACCCAGGCCATAGGCCTCGAAGCTGTCGATCGGCAGCAGCGCCTCGGTCTGCCGGTACTGCTCTTTCAGCGGCCAGCTGCGCTTGGCGGCGGCGATGATCTCGCCGGCGTCGCGCGCCGCGCCCTCGCCGATCTCGACGGCGGGCTTGATGCGCAGCATCACTTCCTCGGTGGTGCCCGCCACGCGATTGAGCGAGTCGAGCGTCGTCGACAGCTTGCCGACCAGCTGGGCGCGCTCGATGCCGGCGGTGATGCGCTCGACGCTCTCGCTGGCGCGCGAGCTGCTGTCGAGCAGCCGCTGCAGCGCGCGGTGCGTCTGCGGCAGGCGATCGATCTCGTGGCGCAGGGCGATCATCGCGCTGGTGACCTCCTCGCCCGAGCGGTTGAATTGCGACATGGTCTGCTTGATCTCGTTGAAGGCCGGCATGGCCTGGCGCCGGAAGTCGTCGATGATCTCCGACAGCCCGCGCGCCGGCTCGAAATCGATGAATTCGTCCTCGGCGATCGGCTGTTCGCCTTTGCCGGGGATGAGCTCGATGACGCTCGCGCCGACCACGCCCGACTCGCGCGAGAACTTGGCGCGCGAGCCGCGCGGGATGCGCTCGATGTAGGCGGAGTTGATCGACATGCGCACCGCCACGCCGTTCTGCGCCAGGCGCATTTCGCTCACCGTGCCGATGGTGAAGCCGAACAGCTTCACCGGCATGCCCTTGTTGATGCCGAGGGAGTTGCGCGTGACGAAGTTGATGCCGGTCTGGTGGATGAACCAGCCCTGCTTCCAGGCCACCAGGCCGAGGAAGGCCGCCACCAGCAGGAGCGCGATCAGCAGGAAGGCGTTCACCTTGAGGGCGAGGCGCGTAAAGCGAACCGGCGGGGAGAAGGGCTGGCTCACGCCGTCTCCAGCGTGTCGAGGTAGAGCAGCGTGCCGAGGGGCTGGCGCGCGCGGTACTCGGCCTCGAATTCCGCCACGCGCTCGCGCTCGGGGCGCGTCAGGCCATCGGCGATGTCGTCGAACACGGCCAGCTCGGGCGCGCCGACCAGCAGGCGCACGAAGGCCGCCAGGCGGCGCTCGAGCGCGCCGAGCTCGTCGGGCAGGCGCGCAAGGAAGGCATCCGGCTCGGCGCCGAAGCGCGCGAGCACCGCCTGTGCCAGTTCGGCCACCTCGGCCAGCGGCGGCGCGCCGTGGTAGGCGGCCGGCAGCGAGATGTTCTCCCAGGCGTTGAGGTTGGAGATCAGGCCGACTTCGCGCGATACCGCGCCGACGCGCCGGCGCAACCCCTCGCGCGCCCGTACGTCGAGCTCGGCAGTGGCGGCGCCGAGCAGCTCCAGCTCCTCGCCCGATTCGGCGTGCGCCTTGAGCACCGCCCTGACCAGGTGGACCTTCACCTCGTCGCCGGGCAGGTGCAGGCGCGTGACGCCGCCGCGCGGCACCGACACCACGACCGGATTGCGCCCGGTGAAGCGGGAGTAGCGCAGCGCGACGTTGGCCATCAGCGCGCCCTCACTGCGTCGCCTTCACCAGGCCGAAGAACAGGATGCCGAACACGATATAGGCGAACACCGCATTGATGCCCAGCACCAGCATCGCGCTCTGCGTCACGGCCCGCGTCACCGCCATCGGCACCGCGTTCTGCGTCAGATTCGGCGGATTGAGCCCGTGCCAGCAGCAGCAGGCGGCAATGGCGAAGCCGAACAGCAGGCTCTTGATGGTCGAATAATAGAGGTCGACCGGCGCGAACAGCTCGAAGAAGCGCCCGGCGAGCTCCATGAACGAGACATTGATGATGAACGGGCTCAGCAGCAGCCCGCCGAGCACGGCGAGCGCCTGGATGTAGAAGGTCAGCGCCATGGTGGCGAGCATCACGGCCGCCACGCGCGGGACCACCAGGTAGTCGTAGAGGTTGATGGCGAGGTAGCGCAGCACCCGCGTCTGCCCCGATACGCGCATCATCGCCAACTCGGCGGAAATCGCCGTGCCGGTGCGCAGGATCACCACCACCGCCGCGGCGAGCGGGCCGATCTCGCGGAACACCACCCACAGCAGCATTTTCACCGCCAGGTCGACGTCGGCATCGAGCACATCGAGGGTCACGGCGATGATCAGGGCGCCGAGCAGGGAGGCGCGCAGCACCACCCCGGTGGAGGCGGTGACGCCGGTGAAGTAGACCTGCCGCAGGAAGGACTCCCGCACGGGCGGCCGGCGCAGCTGCCCCAGGCGCCCGGCCACGTTCAGCGAAAGCTTGATTCCGCCTTCGATCTCCCGCAGCGGTCGCAGCATCGAGCCTCCCAAACCTCCCGCCGGCTATTCTGCACTACCCGGCGCGCGCGCCAGCGTTCCAAATCGCCGGTTTCTCCCGTATAATCCGCGCCTTTTCGCGGTTTACGGGGAATTCCCAATGGTAGTGATTCGACTGGCGCGCGGCGGCGCCAACAAGCGGCCTTTCTTCCACGTGGTGGTGGCCGATTCGCGCCGCGCCGCGGGCGGCAAATTCATCGAGCGGCTGGGGTTCTACGACCCCAAGGCGCCGGAGGGGCGCGAGTCGCTGCGGGTCAATCTCGAGCGCGTCAAGCACTGGCAGGGCAAGGGGGCGCAGCTCTCCGACACCGCCAAGCGCCTGGTCAAGAAATTTGCCAAGAAAGCGGCCTGACGGCTTGCTCGAACTGGGTCGCGTCGCCGGTTCCTACGGCGTGCGCGGCTGGATCAAGGTGGATCGGCCGGAACAGGCGCTCGCGCGCTGCGGCCGCTGGTGGATCGGCGATACGGAATATGCCGTCGAGGAAGTAAAGCCGCACTCGGGCACGCTGCTCGCCAGGCTGGCGGGCATCGACAACCGGGAAGCGGCGCGCAAGCTGAGAGGCGCGACGGTGGCGGTGGCGCGCGGCGCGCTGCCGGAACCGGGAACAGGGCACTACTACCTCGCGGACCTGCTGGGCCTCGAAGTGGTGAACGAGAAGGGCGAGGCGCTCGGCGTGGTGCGGAAATTCTTCACCAACGGGGCGCAGGAAGTGATGGAGGTCGTCGGCGAGCGGGAGCGATTGCTGCCCTGGGTGCCGGCGGTGGTCAAAAACGTCGATCTGGAGAAAAAACGGATCGAGGTGGAGTGGGGAGCGGACTGGTGATCCGCTTCGACGTGGTGACGCTGTTCCCGGAGATGTTCCGGGCGCTGACCGAAAGCGGCATCACCGGCCGGGCGCTGCAAAAGCAGCTGTGGCGCCTCGAGACGTGGAATCCGCGCGATTTCACGACCGACAATTACCGCACGGTCGATGATCGGCCGTTCGGCGGCGGGCCGGGGATGGTGATGCTGGCCGGGCCGTTGGAGAAGGCGCTGGACGCGGCAAAGAATGCAGCAGGGAGTCGGGTGGTTTACCTGACGCCGCAGGGAAAGAAGTTGAACCACGAAAAAGTAATTGAATTTGCTTCTCGACCTTCAGTTACTTTGCTGTGCGGACGGTACGAAGGCATCGACGAGCGGCTGATCGCGCGTCGCGTCGACGAGGAAGTCTCGATCGGCGACTACGTGCTCTCGGGCGGGGAACTGGCGGCGATGGCGCTGATGGACGCGGTGGTGCGCCAGCTGCCGGGGGCGCTCGGCGACGAGGCCTCGGTGGTGGAAGAGTCCTTCGCCGGCGGGCTGCTCGACTGCCCGCAGTACACTAGGCCGGAGGAGTACGGCGGCGAGAAGGTACCGGAGGTGCTGATGTCGGGGCACCACGAGAATATCCGGCGCTGGCGGTTGAAGCAGGCGCTGGGGCGCACCTGGCTGCGAAGGCCGGAGCTGCTGGCGGCGAGAAAGCTGAGCGCGGAAGAAGCGCGATTGTTGGCGGAGTTCAAGCAGGAAAACGATTTCGAGCACAGGAGTTAAGCATGAATCTGATCCAGACACTCGAGCAGGAAGAGGTCAAGCGCCTGGCGCGCAACATCCCCGACTTCGCCCCCGGCGATACGGTGATCGTCAACGTCAACGTCGTCGAAGGCGAGAGGAAGCGCGTGCAGGCCTTCGAAGGCATGGTGATCGCCAAGCGCAACCGCGGCCTCAATTCCTCGTTCATCGTGCGCAAGATTTCCTCGGGCGAGGGCGTCGAGCGCACCTTCCAGACCCACTCGCCGCTGATCGCCTCGATCGAGGTGAAGCGCAAGGGCGACGTGCGCCGCGCCAAGCTGTATTACCTGCGCGCGCGCTCCGGCAAGTCGGCGCGCATCCGCGAGCGTACGGGCGGGGAAGAAGCGGGCGCAGAGGGCGGCGCCGACAAGGAGTAAGAGTAAAATCGGGCTATGCGCAGGGAAACCGCCGCCATCGCCCCGATCGCCGAGATCATCGCCGCGATTCGCGCGGGCGAAATCGTCATCCTGGTGGACGACGAGGACCGCGAGAACGAGGGCGACCTGGTGTTTGCCGCCGAGTTCGTCACCGCCGAGAAGGTCAACTTCCTCGCGCGGCACGGGCGCGGCCTGGTCTGCATGCCGATCTCCGAGGAGCACGCGCAGCGCCTCGGGCTCAAGCCGATGGTGGACCAGAACCGCTCGCGCCACGGCACCAATTTCACCGTCTCGATCGAGGCCGCCGAAGGCATCGCCACGGGCATTTCCGCCCACGATCGCGCCCTGACGATCAAGACCGCCATCGACAAGAACGTGAAGGCTGCGGATCTGGTGCAGCCTGGCCACGTGTTTCCGCTCATCGCGCAGTCGGGCGGCGTGCTGGTGCGCGCCGGCCACACCGAAGCCTGCTGCGACCTCGCGCGCCTGGCGGGACTCGCGCCGGCCGCGGTGCTATGCGAGATCATGCGCGACGACGGCAGCATGGCGCGCCTGCCCGACCTGCTGCGCTTCGCCGCCGAGCACGGCCTGAAGATCGGCACCATCGCCGACCTGATCGAGTATCGCGGCCGCAACGAGTCGCTGGTGCAGCGCGGCGCGGCGCGCGAGATCGACACGCCCTGGGGAGAATTCACGCTGGTGCCGTACCGCGATCTGGCGGTTGGCGCCACGCACCTGGCTCTGGTGTTCGGGCAAATTAAGAGCAGCACGGAAACCCTGGTCCGCGTGCATGAACCCCTTTCGGTTCTCGACTTGCTCGACGCCGGCCGCAGCACGCACTCGTGGGGAGTCGGCGATGCTCTGCAGGCCATCCGCCAGGCCGGACACGGCGTGATGGTGCTGATGAACTGCAGCCGGGCGGGCGAGGCGCTCGCGGCCGGGCTGGAGGCGGTGCGACCGCCGGCGGCCGGGCGCTCGGCGGACCTGCGCGTCTACGGCATCGGCGCGCAGATTCTGCGCGACCTCGGCGTCGGCCGCATGCGCCTGATGGCCGCACCGCGCAAGATGCCCAGCATGGCGGGCTTCGGCCTCGAGGTCACCGGTTACCTGAGCAGCGGCGCCGAGCTGCCCAAGGGCTGAGCGGGGCCGCGATGCGCCTGGGCATCGTCGCCAGCCGTTTCAACGAGACGGTCAGCAAGAAGCTGCTGGAGCGCGCGCGCGCCGCGGCCGACAAGCTCGGCATCAAGGACTGCACCGTGGTGACGGTGCCGGGCGCGCTGGAAATTCCGCTGACGCTGCAGTGGATGGCGCAATCCGGGCGCTTCGACGCCCTGGCCGCCATCGGCTGCGTGATCCGCGGCGACACCTATCACTTCGAGATCGTCTGCAACGAATCGGCGCGCGGCCTGATGGACGTCGCGCTCGAGTACGGCATTCCCGTCGCCAACGGCATCCTGACGACCAACGACGAGGCCCAGGCTCTGGCGCGGCTCGACAAGGCGGCCGAAGTGATCCGGGTTGCACTCGAGATGTCCGCCTTGCGATCCAAGCTCGCGGAGCCGCGGCAATGAAGAGCGCCAGGCGCCAGGCGCGTGAGATCGCCCTGCAGGCGCTGTACGCCTGGCAGCTGTCGGGCGACGATCCGCTGGAGCAGGCGCGTTCCATGGAGTCGGAGGGGAAAGTCGACAGCGCGTTCGTCGAAATCCTGGTCGTCGGCGTGCGCGACGGCATGGCCGACCTGCAGAAGCAGATCATGCCTTTCCTCGACCGCGATTTCAGCCGCCTGTCGCCGGTCGAGCGTTCGATCTTGTACATCGGCGCCTTCGAGCTCGGCGCGCATCCCGAGACGCCGTTCAAGGTGGTGCTGAACGAGGCCATCGAGCTCGGCAAGAGCTACGGCGGCACCGAAGGCCATCGCTTCGTCAATGGCGTGCTGGAGAAAGTCGCCGCGGCGCTGCGTCCCGAAGAAGTGGCGCGCGCCAGGAACCTCGCCTGAACGAATTCGAGGTCATCCGGAATTATTTTGACCGCCCGGCGAAGCGCTCACTCGTCGGCATCGGCGACGATTGCGCGCTGCTGCGCCCCGACGCGGGTCTCGAGATCGCCGTCAGCACCGACTTGCTGATCGAGGGCCGTCATTTCGCCGCCGGCGCCGCGCCGCGCTCGCTCGGCCACAAGGCGCTCGCCGTCAACCTGTCCGACCTCGCGGCGATGGGCGCCGCGCCGCGCTGGGCGCTGCTCGCGCTCGCGCTGCCGTCGGCGGACGAGGCCTGGCTCAAGGATTTCGCCGCCGGCCTGTTCGCGCTCGCCGAGCGCTTCGGCGTCGAACTGGTGGGCGGCGACACCAGCCGCGGCGCGCTGCGCACCATCTGCATCACGGCGATCGGCGAGGTGCCGGCGAGCGTCGCCCTGTACCGGGCCGGCGCGCAGGCCGGCGACGACATCTGGGTCTCGGGCGAGCTCGGCGGCGCCGCGCTCGCGCTGTCGCGCCCGGACATCGCGGCTGCAGCGAAGCGCCTGCATGAGCCCGAGCCGCGCGTCGAGCTGGGCGAGCGGCTGCGCGGCCTGGCGCACGCGGCAATCGACATCTCCGACGGCCTGGTGGGCGACCTCGGCCACATTCTCGAGCGCTCCCAAGTGGGCGCGGTCGTGCATTACGAGCGGATTCCGCGCCCCGCGCTGTTCGAGGATCCGGAGATCGAGAAGAACTGCGTTCTATCCGGCGGCGACGACTACGAACTGGTCTTTGCCGCTGACCCGGGCCAACGTCGGGAGATCGAGGCGCTTTCCACAGAGCTGGGCCTGCGCTTGACGGCGATCGGCTCGATCCAGAAAGGCGCGCCGAAACTGAAGGTGCTGGACGCCAAAGGCAAGCCGCTGCCGTTCGCGCCGGCGTTCGAGCACTTCCGGTGAGCCCGGCGCCGCTCATCGCCACCGGATTCGGCGTCGGGCTCGCGCCTTTCGCGCCCGGCACCTTCGGCACGCTCGCCGCCTGGCCGCTCGGCTGGTGGCTTTCCGGTTTTGATGCGGCGGTCGTTCTCCCGCTCATTGCTGTTTTGTTCATGATCGGCGTGTGGGCCTGCGGCGTCACGGGCCGGCGTCTCGGCGCCGCCGACCACGGCTCGATGGTCTGGGACGAGATCGTCGCCTTCCTGCTGATCCTTGCGGTGCTGCCGCGAGCGCTCGACTGGCAGGCGGCGGGCTTCGTCCTGTTCCGCGCCTTCGACATCGCCAAGCCCTGGCCGATCCAGGCATTCGAAGCGCGCTTCAAGAACGGCTTCGGCGTGATGGGCGATGACCTGATCGCCGCGGGCTATACGCTGTTCGTCCTCGCGGTTTTTCAAAGGCTGCTGTTTTGATCCGCCTGGCCAAGACGCTGGGGCTGCGCCTCAAGCGCGCGAACGCATCGCTGGCGACGGCGGAATCCTGCACCGGCGGCTGGGTCGCGCAAGTCGTCACCTCGGTGGCCGGCTCGTCGGATTGGTTCGAGCGCGGCTACGTCACCTACTCCAACGCTTCCAAGCGGGAACTTCTCGGCGTGAAAAAGAAGACCTTGGAAAAACACGGCGCGGTCAGCGAGCAGACGGCACGCGAGATGGCGCGCGGCGCGCTGCGGCGCAGCCGTGGCGATATCGCGGTGGCGGTGACCGGAATCGCCGGCCCAGGAGGAGGCACGGCGAAAAAGCCGGTGGGCACCGTTTGTTTTTCTTTTGCTTTTGGAAAGAAAATCATCTCTGAAACCCGCCGGTTCCGCGGCAATCGCGCTGCGGTGCGCCGCCAGTCCGTGGTCCGCGCACTGAAAGGCCTCCTCGCCCTCCTGCCGAGGGGATAATAGGCGCATGGCCTCGGTGCGGGCGGCGGCGGTTGCCGGCATGTTTTATCCAGGCGAGCGCGACGCGCTGGCCGCGGAGCTCGATGAGCTGATCGGCGGCGTCGAGACGCTCGCGCCGCGCCTCGGCTATCCCAAGGCCCTGGTCGTCCCGCACGCCGGCTACATCTATTCGGGGCCGGTCGCGGCGCGCGCCTTCGACGAGCTCGCGCCCGGACGCGGCCTGATCCGCCGCGTGGTGCTGCTCGGCCCGGTGCACCGGGTGGCGGTGCGCGGCCTCGCCCTGCCGGGCGCGGAATTCTTCGACACGCCGCTCGGCCGCATTCCGGTCGACGCGGCGGCCGTCGCCGCGCTTGCTTCGCTGCCGCAAGTGGTGACGAGCGCGCCGGCGCACGCCATGGAGCACGCGCTCGAGGTGCAGCTGCCGTTTCTGCAGGAGGTGCTCGGCGAATTCAGCCTGGTGCCGCTCGCCGTCGGCATGGCGAGCGTGCAGGAAGTGGCCGAAGTGATCGAGTGCCTGTGGGGCGGGCCGGAGACCGTGATCGTGATCTCGACCGACCTGTCGCACTACCATGCCTACGAAGAAGCGAAACGGATAGACGGCGCGACGTTGACGAAGATTGCCGGCTTCGCCGCCAACATCAACCACGATGAAGCCTGCGGAGCGACGCCGCTCAACGGTCTGCTGTCGCTTGCAAAAAAGAAGAGCCTGGAAATCAAGTTGCTTGCAGCGTGCAATTCCGGCGACTCCGCTGGAGGCAAGGGCAGGGTAGTCGGCTATTCGTCGTTCGCGCTGCACGAGCTGGATGGTGCGGTATCGCTCGAAGTGGCGGGCAATGTCTTGTTGTCCGCCGCCCGCGCTGCCATCGAAAATAAATTATTTGAAAAAGAAAATCCTAAATTACCCTATCCCTGGTTGAAGCAAATCGCCGCCACCTTCGTCACGCTGACCAAGGAAGGCAAGCTGCGCGGGTGCATCGGCAGCCTCGAGCCGAAGCGTCCCCTCAGCATCGACGTGGCAGAGAACGCGCAAGCCGCCGCGTTTCGCGATCCGCGTTTTCCGGCGCTCACTGCCGCGGAGTGGCCGGGCTGCGGGCTCGAGGTGTCGCTGCTCTCGGCGCCGAAGCCGATGCGCTTTGCCGACGAGGCGGATCTCCTCGACCAGGTCATGCCCGGCGAGGACGGCATCATCGTGCAATACGAGGGCAAGCGCGCCACCTACCTGCCGCAGGTCTGGGAGGGCATTCCCGACAAGCAGCTGTTTTTCCGCGAGCTGATGAAGAAGGCGGGCATGCCCGAAGGCAGCCGCTTGGCGCGCTGCAAGGTCTGGCGCTACCGGGTGGCTAAATGGAAGAGCTGAAGAAGGAAACGCTGACCGGCGTGCCGGGCCGCTGGTGGCACGCGCTCGAAGACGGGCGCATCCAGTGCGACCTGTGCCCGCGCGACTGCCGGCTGCACGAAGGCCAGCGCGGGCTCTGTTTCGTCCGCGGCATGCAGGACGGCAAGATGCTCCTCACCACTTATGGGCGCTCCTCGGGCTTCTGCGTCGACCCGGTGGAGAAGAAGCCGCTCAATCATTTCTATCCCGGCACGTCGATCCTGTCCTTTGGCACTGCAGGCTGCAACCTGGCCTGCAAGTTCTGCCAGAACTGGGACATCTCCAAGTCGCGCGACCTCGACCGATTGCAGGACCAGGCGAGCCCCGACGCGATCGCGGCGGCGGCGCTGAAGCTCGGCTGCAAATCGGTGGCCTACACCTACAACGACCCGGTGATCTTCGCCGAGTACGCGATGGACATCGCCGACGCCTGCCACGCCAAAGGCGTTTTCTCGGTCGCCGTCACCGCCGGCTACATGCACGACGCGCCGCGGCGCGAGCTCTACGCGAAAATGGATGCGGCGAACGTCGACCTCAAGGCATTCACCGACGAGTTCTACTACAAGGTCTGCGGCGGAAAATTGCAGCCGGTGCTCGACACCCTGGTCTACCTGGTGAAGGAGACGCAGGTCTGGACCGAGATCACCACGCTGCTGATCCCAGGCAAGAACGACTCCGACGAGGAAATCAAGGCGGAATGCCGCTGGATCAAGGCGAATCTCGGCGGCGACGTGCCGCTGCACTTCACAGCATTCCACCCGGACTGGAAGATGACCGACGTGGCGGCCACGCCGGCGGCGACGCTGACGCGTGCGCGGGAGATTGGCCAGCTCGCCGGCCTCAATTACGTCTACACCGGCAACGTGCACGACGAAACCGGCGGCTCGACCTACTGCCCCGCGTGCGAAAAGCGGGTGATCGGGCGCGACTGGTATCAAATCAAAAACTACGATTTAAAAGTCGGCGGCGAGTGCAGCTTCTGCGGCACCGGGATTGCCGGCCGCTTCGGCAAGTTCGGCAAGCCCTTCGGCCCGCGCCGCATCCCGGTACGTCTGCAATAGGGGCTAGTCCTTGAGCAGGAGCTGGATCAGCGAAGCCGTGCTGTCCCAGCGCTTGCCGCCGCGCGCCTCGAGGTGCGAGTAGAACTGGTCGACCAGCGCTGCAACGGGGAGGCGCGCGCCGCTTTGCTTCGCCTGCGCCAGGCAGATGCCGAGGTCCTTGCGCATCCACTCGATGGCGAAGCCGAAGCCCTCGGCCTTGAGCTCGCTCATCTGCTTCCAGCGGTTTTCCATCTGCCAGGATTGCGCCGCGCCCTTGGAGATGACGGCGATCACCTTCTCGACGTCGAGATCGTTGCGCTTGGCGAACGCCACCGCCTCGGCGAGGCCTTCGGCGATGCCGACGATGCAGATCTGGTTCACCATTTTGGTGAGCTGGCCGGCGCCGGGGCCGCCGATCAGCGCGCACATCTTGGCGTAGGTATCGAGCACCGGCTTCGCCTTGGCGAACACGGCGTCCTCGCCGCCGCACATGATGCCGAGCTGGCCGTTGACCGCGCCGGCCTGACCGCCGGAGACCGGCGCGTCGACGAAGCCAATGCTCTTTTCTTTTGCTTTTTGATGAACTTCTCTGGCTACGGTGGCTGACGCAGTCGTGTGATCCACCAGGATCGCGCCCTTCTTCATGCCGGCGAGCACCCCGTTGTCCCCGTAAACGACAGAGCGCACGTCGTCGTCGTTGCCGACGCACATCATGACGAAATCGCAGTCCTTCGCCGCCTCGCGCGGCGTCGCCGCGTGCTTGCCGCCGTACTCCTTGGCCCACTGTTGGGCCTTGGCCGGGGTGCGGTTGTAGACAGTCACGTCGTGGCCGCCTTTCTTCAGCAAATGGCCCGCCATGGGGTAGCCCATGACGCCGAGGCCGAGGAAAGCAACTTTTGCCATCTCTTTGTCTCCTAAGGGATTTTCCTGATGTTTGACACGGCGGCGTCAACCGCCACATACTACTGAGCGTTTATACAGTATCCGGTACTGGCCCAGCATGAGCTGCCGTAGATGCCAGCCTAAATAAGAGGTACAGCATGGATGACAACAAGTCTAAGGCATTAGCCGCCGCGCTTTCGCAGATCGAGAAGCAGTTCGGCAAGGGCTCGATCATGAAGATGGACGATGCGGCGATCAAGGACATCGAAGTGGTGTCCACCGGCTCGCTCGGCCTCGATCTCGCCCTCGGCGTCGGCGGCCTGCCGCGCGGCAGAGTGGTCGAGATCTACGGTCCGGAGTCCTCGGGCAAGACGACTCTGACCCTCCAGGTCATCGCTGAAATG
>WNFM01346679.1_pt1 | contig 130708 bp, 136 predicted proteins | sample 5400271 | NCBI WGS metagenome assembly WNFM01 (sample SAMN13153352, study PRJNA577476) | soil metagenome | isolation source: 60 cm saprolite on Douglas fir-dominated hillslope | place: USA:California | collected 2013-09-17
TACATCCGTCATTACAACAAGGCGCCTCGAACCGTGAAGTGGAAATACGCCGATCCATCACGCCACATCGGTACACAATCAGTTGGTACAGGCCACTAGACTTCCGGGAAAGTGCTTGGCGACCGCTTTGTAAGTACCGCGCGTGACGGCGACGAGGTGGTACCGCGCGCGCTCCGCAGCCGGCAAGGGGACCGGAAGCTGCCGCGTACACTCAGCGTCCAGAAAAATCCGATCCGGAAAGCGCTTAGCCCAGCTCAGTGCGCCGAATAGCTGCTGCACCGAGTGTGTGATCGCCCTGCGGTACCAGCGCGGCCATGCGACCGCGAGGGGCTTGTCGTCGTTAAAGACGATTTCCTTATCTGAGAAGATCACCACGTCATCGCCGAACACCAGAAGTCCGTCGGCAAACTCCTTTGGCGACTTCGACCCTGCCTTGAACCCCTCATTCGTATGAAGATTGGGGAACGTCCAGAGCGAAAGGAACGCCCGCCGCGAAAGCTGGGCTAGGATGCGCTCGGACGGGGTAAGTCCGGCCGAGTCGGGGAGGTCGAAGACGCCCCTGTATGCTTCTTCGGTTGGGGACTTGTCCGACGTCATTCGCCAATTATCGCAGACGTGACGGCGCGCCCTCTCCGACTACCCGCGCGCCCCAAGGTAAGGGTTTGGGGCTCCGTGCCGGCTCGCGCGAACGACCGGAAACGGGAGTGCTGAGGGGACCCCAAACGTCCGAAAGTGGCCGTCTTCGACCAATTGCCGCATTCCTATCCGCTACTGACGGGCTGCCACTGTCAGCCTCAATCCGCAGGCAGCCAGCTGCGGCAGCAAGCCGTCCGCGCCTCCGAGGTGGGCCACTCCCACGAGGACAAGCGTGGGTTCGTCGGCTGATTCCGCGAGCTCGCGGACTGTTGGAAGCCAGAGGTAATTCCGCGCGGTAACAACTGCGTGCTTTATTGGCGCGAATCTGTTTAGCGAGTAGACGGTGCTTATGCGATCGACTTCTTCGAAATCTCCTGCGACCCAGGCACGATAGCTCGATTCGAGTACTTTCTTGAACGATGCGGGGTTGTCGAGAGCCCAACTCACTGCGTCATCCCATACGGCGTTACTCACGCCGTCTGCGAGCGCGTAGGACTGAGCGACCGTCTCAAGATATTTGATACGCGGCCCCGGAGGGTGAGTCTCTTTCGATCTCGCGATGGCCAGTCGTTCGACGCCTGGGTCGATTGGAACCAGATCCAGCATTTGCGACGCGACAGAGCCCGGCCTGCGCATCGCAAGGTCCGACACAACGTCGAACGGATACTTACGCTCGATGCGAGGCCACGAGCGCGGCAACCTCTGCGCGAGGGGCTGCGACCCTGCCGGGGCGTATCGACTCCGCTCCGATTCTTGCTCGTCATGCTCCAGGTAGATGAGGCAGGCCCAACTGATCGCATCGTGGACCCAGTGCGCTAGGGGACATCCCTTGGGAACCCAATGCATGGTCCCGCCAAGGCGAACACTCGATCCTTCAATATCAAAGAACATCGCGCAGGCAGTCTACTACCTCCGCATCGTGGACGAAGTCATGGCTGTCGCGGCAGAGGCAGGCACAACTCCGGCGCATGTCGTACTGATCCCAGAGACAGGCAATCGCAGACGCCATGCAAGCCGGCCACGCGGCGAGTACTGTATGTCTGGTGAAGGCCGATCAACTTAGGAAGAATCAGGGGTGGCGGGTAAGGCTTGCCCCGGTTGCAATCCACCTCGATGCTACAGGGCGGGAATTGGCACCCAGGGACGAGGATTGGATCATCGTGCAGGTCACAGACGATGAGATGCAGCTCAATGAAGCATCCGTGCTGGGCTTAACGACGAAGTTAGGCCTAGATGCGATCGCCAGCTTCACCACCGATCGATCGCGTTCGATATCCGGCGGCCTCCAATATGGCCTGCTTCTATTGAAGGTGCAGATGTACGTTCAGTCTGACGGAATCACCTACGCGCCGTGCACGCGCCCTGGCGAACGGGTGCCCCTGCCCCCGCGTCAGTTGAAGCTTCAGACGGCAGCAGACCAGATTGCTCACCTCGCGAGTGAGCAGGCATATGTTCGGGACACGGAGACTCTGGCGACTTCCCCTGAGGCGCATCGCGCCGTAGAGGAGAACCTAGCCGCGGTGTTCGATCATATCCATAAAACGATTGCCAACCTCGGGAGTCAAGGACTCAAGGGTGAAGTAGGCTATTTCACCTCGAGACACATCGGCGTCAACCTCGGCTCGATTGGCGCCTATCTTGATTATGCCAACCCATTGGGCCGTGTTACCGCCGGAGAACTCACGATCCGAGTTTTTGATGCTCCCGTTCCAATGCCGGGGCAGATGACGCTCAATCGTCTAGGCGAGATAGGGCGGCATACTGTTACCGTGATTAGAGCACCGAAATTGAATTGGTGTTGGAAGCTCCAGGAACCCACCACTTCAATTGAGGTTGCAGAGTTCGTTCTGTCGGAGATGGTGCGACTCGCGCGCAGCAATCCACCGCGCCATTTCCTCGATAGCGTCCGCTGAGTGCACCTCGATGAACCATGCTCAAGTCGAAACTTGGCTACGAGAGCTCGGATAAATTCAGAGCCCGAGCCTAATAGGGTACCGGTCCGGACGCCGACTGCGACCTCTGTGACACGCGAGCCAAACGCGCCCCTAGTAACGGTTCATTGGCACGTAATCATCATTGTTCGGTTTGTTCGAGTATGTTCTGCATTGCCCTCTCATGCTATGTCTCTACGTAGCCCGACATGGTAATCCGTCTTATCCAGTTACTATGCAATAGAAAGCATCAGGAGGCGTAATGACATCAGCTCGGCCTCAGTTCGACTTCGTCAAACTTGAGACCCCAGATGATCTGAAGCCGTTGATGGCCCACTACCGGAGTATCGCGCGCCTCCAACAGAGACGACTGAGACTCGGAAATCCCGAACAGCTGTCTCGGTTCCTGTACAAGTACCGGGGCTTCAACGGTGAGTTCGCCGAGCAGAACCTCCGCAACATCATCGTGTACTCGGTCTTGCGACTGTCCGCACCAGCAACATTTAACGACCCGTACGAGATGTTCGTCCACGTTGTTGTTGAGGGCACCCCCGAGCAGCGGCTGGATCGCTTCGCGCGATTGGTCGCCGAGCAGGCTCCGACTGGGTCGCAGGCATGGCAAGCCGAGATGGTGCGTACCCTGATGGAAAGAGCGGACGCTGAGCATGCGGAGAGGTGCCAAAGGTCAATCTCTGGAATCAGGGAGAGAAGCGGCGTGTTCTCCTTCGCGGGTGATCCACGCAGCACCCTCATGTGGAGCCATTACGCTGATGACCACCACGGCGTGTGCCTTCAGTTCGAGCGAATGAAGGACCTCCTTACTCTAGGGCACGCGGTAAGGACGAACTATCGGGAGGACCTACCGGCGGTCAACTGGATCGTGGGCTTCCATAGAGATGTGGAGCAGCTGTTGCTTGCAAAGCACCCGTGCTAGACAACGCGAATCGGTATCTGCAGTTCCGGCCCGACGCGCTGACGGGCATCATCTTCGGATGCCGAACGCAAAAACCTCAGATGGACTTTATAGACAAGCTGTTGGCTGAACGAGTGGCTCTGGGCCTGTCAGCCGTAAAGACATACGTGGTGACGCAGCATCCCACCAAGTACAGGCTTGTAATCCGCAGACGACAAAGCTGAGGTCCTCGCTAACACGAGAGCCGCGCTGGCGCACCCGATGTGGTCTGACTAAACAAACCCCAGACAGGAGCACAACGATGCGAGCACTAATCAACGGCAAACTACTGATGGACCCGGCGGCTCAGCCTGGTCGAAAGCCTTTTGAGATTTACGACACCCGACTGTCCGGGTTCGTATTGCGTGTGCAACCTACCGGCGTGCGCTCCTATTACGCACGCTTTGGCCGCAATCGCCGCTTCGCACTGGGAAAGGCCGACGTCGTGGATCCTGAGGAGGCGAGAGTCAATTGCCAGAGGATCCTGGGCAATGTCGCCAATGGTTGTCATCCCTTGGAGGGTCTCGGCGGCATAGTTGGGCTAACGCTTGGGCAGTTTATTGACGAGTCCTACGGCCCATGGGTCAGAGCCAACCGGCCCCGCACCGCCGCCAACTCGCTCGACAAACTCCAGCGACATTTCGGCAGCTGGTATGCAGAGCCACTCTCAGCCATCACTGTGGAGCGCCTGGAGCTGTGGAAGGGACGGCGCCTGAGCGGCGCCTGCAAGCCAATCACTTTGTTACGTGATCTGTTCACGCTTTCCAGTGTGCTGACCCGAGCCGTCAGAATGGGCAAACTCGCCACCAACCCGATCCGCAAGGTCGACAAGCCCCGCATCGACCGTCAACCCAAAATCCGTTTCCTCGATGCAGCCGAGGATTTGCGCCTCCGGATGGCGCTTCGCGAACGAGACGCGCAGATGCGCCTCGTCCGGGCATCGGCCAATCGGCGACGGTCGGCGCGTCGGGAGGCCTTGCTCCCGCCCCTGACCCGCTTCGGCGACCACCTGACCCCCGCTGTTCTGATCTCAATGAATACGGGACTGCGGCTTGGCGAAATGCTCAAGCTGCGCTGGAATAACGTTCAACTTGATCGCTGCTGGCTGACGGTGGAGGGACGCGAAGCCAAGAGCCGCCAGACTCGGCATGTTCCCCTCAATGCTGAGGCTGTAACCGTCCTAACTCAATGGCGCGAACAGTCAGGATCCCAGGAGCGGGTCTTCAATGTTGCTCTGAGTTTCAAGACGGCGTGGTGGCATCTGCTGGAGCGCGCCGACATACAGAACTTCCGCTGGCACGATCTACGGCACCACTTCGCCTCCCGTCTCGTCCAGGAGGGTGTGCCACTGAACACCGTCCGCGATCTGCTTGGACACAGCTCGGTAGCGATGTCGCTCCGCTACGCTCATCTCGCGCCTGACCAACGATGCGAAGCGGTCGCGAAGCTGGGAAAGCGGCCGCTGTCGACGGCAACTATCCGGCTGCCCGCGGCGGCAACCTTTCCCGTAGGTCGGTGCGAGTACAGCTTCAATCCCGAAGTGACCGTGCGCCCGAGTTTGCCTCTGCGCTTATAAGCGCAAGCCCGGTTTTATTGGAGCGCGGCATCTGTGGCGTCGCAACTCACTGGTTTTGATTGGATTTCTGGGCGACGCGGGTATAACTCGCGCCGTGCGCGCGCTGGATTTGCGCGCGTCTGCGCTTACCCTGCGCTTACGATACTTCGTGAAGTCAACGATCGCGCCGCTATGTTTTTGAATCGATTGGTGGCTAGGGTGAGACTCGAACTCACGACCTCGGCATTATGAGTGCCACGCTCTAACCAGCTGAGCTACCTAGCCTTATCACTCCCGAAGGGTGGCGGATTCTCAGGGCCCACCTGCGCCTCGTCAAGCTTGAGGCCCGAGCGGTGCACCCCTTCAAAGTTGACAATAACAGTCGCGGCGCCGCAGCGAGAATGCAACTTCGATAATAATGTAAAATTCGCTTGGTCCGCAGGGCCAATAGGTGACACCATCACGCCCCAGATTGCCACCTGCGGCGCCGAGCCGCCGCCTGAGCGTGGCCACCCCGAGAGTCAGGAGAAATTCAAACCAGATGGCTCGCCCGGCTGCAAAGCTGTCCCTGACAGACACCTTCACCCGCTTGCTGCGGCTGGATCTGGCCATAGGCACGCCGCGACTGAGTCTCGAGCGGCTCATGGAGGAGTCCGACACCCAGCTCGCGCAGGCCGCGCGCACCGGCCCACCCGAACATCAGCGCATCGCCAGCCAGATACTCGCCAACCCGCAGGACTACCGCAGCTGGGAGAGCGAGCACACGCGCCTGATGAAGGCCGTGGCCGGTACAACGCGTGCCGGCCTGCAGGTACGGGCGCTGCTCTCGGCCGCGTTTTCCCTCACCCATCGCAAGGCGCTGTTCGAGTACCTGCGCGATCATCGCCTGCGCGGTGACGCTCGTCGCCGCCTGCTACAACACTTCCACGGCCAAAGCAGCTACTCGCACGCCTTGATCGCGGAACACGCCAATTACCTGCGCAGCGCCGCCAGCCTGATCTGTGCCGAGCGCATAGGCAGCAGTCTGCTTGCTCACCAGGCCTTTGGCGAACCCCTGCGGGACTATGAGCGGCGGTACGAGGAATACTTCAGCGGCTACTGCCTGAGCATATTGAAGTCGCGCGACGCCGACGAGGGCGACGACACCCGTTCGATGCTGACGTTGCTCAAGCAGGACGTGCTGGCGCTGCGCACGCGGATGATGGCGATGCCGGCGAGCGGGCCGGCGAGTCGTAGCTAGACCCCCTGGGGCTTTTGACGCCCGGATCGGCCGAATTTGGAGAGCCGCCGCCACAGCGGCCTGGTTCCGGCGCGGCGTTGGACGACGAAAGTGTTTGAGATCGAGTGGCCCCGCCCGATCCAGCCATCCTCCCGGACCTCCAGAACCCGGCATTGCCCTGCCGCGATGAGGGAAAAAACGACATCCTGCGGAATACAGTGCATTTCCATGTCGAGCCTCGGAGGCCGCGCCAGATACTCCCCGGTACGAAAAGAGTAACCCTGCTGGTAGGTCGGCACTTGAAAAACTGCGATCCCACCTGGACGCAATGAGCTCAGCGCGGCTCCGATCAATTCTCGAATGATGGGCGGGGGGTTGTGCTGAAAGACGATGTACGAACAGAAGAAATCGCAATCCTCGAGCTTCTCGAAGCCGGGATCAGCGGAACACAGGTGGAAGTCCACATTGAGGACCCCGGTGTCCGCGGCGCGCCGGCCCGCCAGAGCGAGGTGGTTCGCCGAAATGTCGTAGCCGTGTACTTTCTTGAAGACCTTTGCCAGCGCGAGGGTCATGCGGCCGAGGCCGCAACCATATTCGACGCAGACTTTCGACTCGAGATCTGAAAATCCATAGCGCCTGAGTATTGCAGTGATGGTGGCAACGCCTGCGCCACCGCTGGCGTAGAAACGTTCAATCGTCTCGGCGTTGATGGATTCCGGAAGATATTCCTGCGTGGTCAGTACGGAATGATGAGGGCTGACCTGGCCCAGATGCGTCCAGGCCGCGCGGATGCCCTGCACGAGCAAGGGCATTTCAGTGGCGGAAGCAGCGAGCTCTACATCCATTTCCGGCCGATCCAGCGGCACAAAATCCGGAGGTGCCAGCTTCTGGCGATGCTCCTGGGATCTGATGAACCTGGACACCAGTGCGCGGAAGTCCTTCACCGAGGACAGGTGCGATCCAATGGCGGCCGCGGATTCGGGGTGTCTACCCAGGATTTCGCGGTAACACCAGACCACATCCTCTTCGCTTATCGTCGTACCCTGCATAGCGCTGTCTCCATCAGATGCCTGCTGGTTCAATTAAATCAACCAGCAGCCATGTCCTGTGCCCTGTTCCGGCTCGCCCACGAAGGCTGAGGCGGCCTCATACGTTGAAGAGAAAGTGCATGACGTCACCTTCGCGAACGACGTACTCCTTGCCTTCACGCTGCAGCTTGCCGGCCGCACGCGCCCCCGCCTCTCCGCGGTAGTGCACGAAATCCTCGTAGGAGATCACCTCGGCGCGGATGAACCCATGCTCGAAGTCCGTGTGGATGACCCCGGCGGCCTGCGGCGCGGTGCTGCCGCGGCGTACCGTCCAGGCGCGCACCTCCTTGGGGCCGGCAGTGAAGTAGGTCTGCAGGCCCAGCAGTTCGTAGCCGGCGCGGATGACGCGATTCAGGCCCGGCTCGGCCAGTCCCAGGTCCTTGAGGAATTCGGCCCGCTCCGCCTCCTCGAGCTGCGAGATCTCCGCCTCGATGGCCGCGCACACCGGCACCACCGTCGCCCCTTCGGCGCTCGCGCGCACGCGCAGCGCGGCGAGGTAGGCATTGTCCTGCGTCAGCGCGGCTTCATCGACGTTGGCCACGTACATCACCGGCTTGCCGGTGAGCAATTGCAGCTCGCGCAGTTCGCGGCCCTCCTCCGCCGTCACCGATACGAGTCGCGCCGCCGTGCCGGCATCGAGCGCGTCACGCACCCGGGCATAGATTTCGTGACGGCGCGCGGCCTCCTTGTCGCCACTCTTCAGCGCCTTGGCGGCGCGTTCCACCGCTTTGTCGATGACCGCCAGATCGGCGAGCGCCAGCTCCGTGTTGATGACCTCGATGTCCTCGAGCGGATCTATCCGGCCGGCGACGTGCACGATGTCCTCGTGATCGAAGCAGCGCACCACGTGGGCAATGGCGTCGGTCTCGCGGATGTGCGCCAGGAACTTGTTGCCCAGTCCCTCGCCCTGGGAGGCGCCGGCCACCAGCCCGGCAATATCGACGAATTCTACCGCCGCCGGCACGGTCTTCTCCGGGTGCGCGATCCCTGCCAGCACCGCCAGTCGCGCGTCGGGCACCGCAACGATGCCCACGTTCGGATCGATGGTGCAGAACGGATAGTTCTCCGCCGCGATCTGCGCGCGCGTCAGCGCATTGAACAGCGTGGACTTGCCCACGTTCGGCAGGCCGACGATGCCGCACTTGAGGCTCACTGGTCCGCCTGCGGATCGCCCGCCGCGTCCGCTTCCTCGCGCGTGTGCAGGCGGGTCATCGCCTTCTGCGCGCCATCGCGCAGCAACTCGGGCAGTGCCGCCCAGGCGCGCGCGAGCGCGGCGTCGATCAGCTTCTGCTCGGCGGCCGTCGCCCGATCGAGCACCGCATCGATCACCTGGTCCTTGGAACCCGGGTGACCCACACCGATGCGCAGGCGCCAGAAATCCGCGCCCAGTTGCGCGATCACATCGCGCACGCCGTTGTGCCCACCGTGGCCGCCGCCCTGCTTGAGGCGCACCACGCCGGGCGGCAGGTCGATCTCATCGTGCGCCACCAGTATCTGCCCCGCCTCGATGCGCTGGAACGAGGCCAGCGACTGCACCGCGGCGCCACTGCGATTCATGAACGTGGTCGGCTTCATCAGCCACAGCTCGCAATCGGCGACACGCACGCGCGCCACCTGCGCCTGGTGGCGGGATTCACGCCGCCACGCCGCGCCGCCCGTTCGTGCCAGCTCGTCCACGAACCAGCATCCCGCGTTGTGGCGCGTGCGGGCGTACTCGGCACCAGGGTTACCCAGACCGACGACTAGCTTGAGTTGTGGATCAGTCATGCTGGATGGCTGGCAACGCCCCTACCGATGGGTTCAGGGCGTTCCCGACCGCGGATGATGAGGCGAGGGCGTGCTGGCCCGATGCCCAGCCAGCACGCCCCATCGCGCGGCTACTTCTTGCCTTCCTTCTTCGGGGCCTCTTTCTTCCCCTCCTCCTTCTTCGCCTCGGTGCCCGGCGCGGCCGGAGCCGCTCCCGGCGCCGCACCCGTCGCCACCGCTCCCTCGACCGGCGCGGCCGCGGCCGCTGCAGCGGCCTCCACGGCCTCCGGCTCGGGCTCGGCCACACGCGGCGCATGGATCGAGACCACCGGCGGATTAGCGCCGTGCGCCAGTGCCGAGATCGTCACGCCCGGCGGCACCTTGATGTCGCTCACGTACAGGGTGTCGTTGAGGCTCATGCCCGAAAGATCCAGTTCGATGTGCTCGGGCAGGTCCTTCGGCAGGCAGACCACTTCCATGTCGGCCATGTGGTGCGAGACCACGCCGCCCTGGGTCTTGATGCCCGGCGCCGCGGCTTCGCCCCTGAAGTGGATCGGCAGGTGCAGGCGGATCTTCTCGTGCTCGAGTACCCGCTGCAGGTCGACGTGCACGACTGCATTGCGCGCCGGGTGCATCTGCACGTCCTTGACGATGACGGGCTGCTGCTGTGCCCCGACCTGGATATTGATGATCGAGGAGTAGAACTTCTCGTCGCTGACCAGCGCCAGCAGTTTGTGATGCTCGAGCGCGAGCCGCGTGGGCTCGGCGTGAGCGCCGTAGAGGATGGCGGGAACCTTGCCGGAATGACGCAGGCGGCGGCTCGCACCCTTGCCCTGGTCATTACGCGGTTCCGCGCTGAGTTCGAAAGCAATACGCATTTAAATGCTCCTTGACGTTGCAACCACGGACCGGCACCGCGACCAGTGCCCGCCCACCTGAAAACCTTACCCTAGTCGATATACAGCGAACTGACCGACTCTTCGTCGCGGATGCGGCGAATGGTCTCGGCCAGCAGCGCCGCGACGGACAGCTGGCGAATCCGGGCGCACTGGCGCCCCGCCTCGCTGAGCGGAATCGTGTCGGTCACCACCAGCTCGTCCAGCGCGGAGGCGGCGATGCGCTCAACCGCGTTGCCCGACAACACGGCGTGCGTGATATAGGCGACGACGCGCTCGGCGCCCTCTTCCTTCAGGGCCTGTGCAGCGAGGCACAGCGTGCCGGCGGTGTCGACCATGTCGTCGATCAGCACGCAACTCCTGCCACTGACTTCACCGATGATGTTCATGACCTTCGATTCATTCGGCCGCGGGCGCCGCTTGTCGATGATCGCCAGCTCCGCGTCGTCGAGCCGCTTGGCGAAGGCGCGGGCGCGCACCACGCCGCCCACATCCGGCGAGACCACGACCACGTTCGGATAGGCCTTGCGCCACACGTCGCCGAGCAGCACCGGCGAACCGAAGACGTTATCGACCGGAACGCCGAAGAAGCCCTGGATCTGCTCGGCGTGCAGGTCGAGCGTCAGCACGCGCTGCACGCCCGCGCCGCAGATCATGTCGGCGACCAGCTTCGCCGTGATCGCCGCGCGTGTCGCCCGCGGCCGCCGGTCCTGGCGCGAGTAGCCGAAATACGGCACCACCGCCGTGATGCTGCCGGCCGAGGCACGCCGGCAGGCATCGGCCATCACCAGCAGTTCCATCAGGTTCTCGTTGACCGGCGGGCAGGTCGATTGCAGCAGGAACACGTCGCGACCGCGCACGTTTTCCATCAGCTCGACATTGACCTCGCCGTCGCTGAAGCGGCCCACGGAGGCGCGCCCGATGGGCAGCATCAGGTGTCTGGCGATGTCGTGGGCCAGCCCCGGATTGGCGTTGCCCGCTAACAGCGTGATCGACTGCGAATCCACTCTTGCAATGTCCCTCTGTTCAACCTGGCTGGGGTGGAAGGATTCGAACCTCCGAATGGCGGGATCAAAACCCGCTGCCTTACCACTTGGCGACACCCCAAGAAATTGGGCGGTGGTCCGCACCCGGTGAGCTCACGCGCCCCCGCCGAGCGCCGCCGCCAGCGGCGAGCGATTCACGCCACGCGCAACAAAACTCTTCCACTCCTCCGGCACTCGCGCGGCGACGCGCTCAGCGTCCGCGGCCCGTCCAAAAGCCGTGTACACACACGAACCGGTGCCGCTCAGGCGCGCCACGCCGGTCGCGCGCGCCGTCAACCACTTGAGCGCGGCATCGATCGCCGGGTACCTCTGGCGTACCACCGGCTCGAAATCGTTGCGCGTCCCGGCCGCTGAAAAGGCGCGTATTGTGATGAGGGGGGAATTTCGTGTCAATTCAGGGGCCTGGAATATTTCGGCGGTGGGGACCGCGACGCCGGGATACACGATCAGATACCAGGCTTCCGGGGCCTCCAGGGGCGTCAGCTGCTCCCCGCGGCCCTGCGCCCAAGCCGATGAACCGCGTACGAAAACTGGCACATCGGCGCCCAGGGTGAGCCCCAGCTCCGCCAGTGCGTCGACGGTCCAGCCTGTGTCCCACAGCCGGTTCAGCACCCGCAGCACCGTGGCAGCATCGGAACTGGCGCCCCCGAGGCCCCCGCCGGGCGGGATGCGTTTGCGGACCCGGATACGCGCGCCGTACCGTGCGCCGCTCGCCGCCTGCAGGGCGAGTGCGGCACGCACGGCCAGATCCTGCGCTGGGGGAATGGAGGCCGGGCCCTCGGTGCGCGCGATGTGCGGCTCCGCAGTCACCTCGATGGCGATGTCATCGCCCCAGTCGAGGAGTTGAAACCAGGTCTGCAGGTCGTGGTAGCCATCCGCGCGACGGCCCGTGACGTGCAGGAAGAGGTTGAGTTTTGCCGGCGCCGGCCACCACCGACCTGGGTCATTGACCGGTGCCGCCATGGCGCTCAGCCGACGCGCCACTGCGCGATGTGCAATTTCATCCGGAGCGCGCCCCGGCTCAGCGAGAGCTGCCGCGGCAGCCACTGGCCGCCACTCAGCCCATACAGACCGTAGCTCACCTGCCAGTCGCCCTGCTGCAGCAGCGCCAGGCGCGCCGTGGAATCGAGCGACTCGATCGCTGGCACCGACGGATCCGGTACACCCAGCAGCCAGTAGCGCAGGCTCGACAAGGGTGGTTCAAAGCCAAGGATCTTCGCCAGCTGGTCATGTGCGGCCTCTCCGGCCGATTGCGTGCCATCGGCGCCGACGAACTGCAGGGCCGCGCCGTCGAAACTCACCCGTGCTCCGCCCACGCCCAGCGGCGCGCGCAGCAGCAGCTCGCTGGCCGCGCCTTGCTGCTGCCAGCGCAGGGTGGCGCTGAATCCCTCGCTGGCTGTGGCCACGGCCAGTTGGCCGCTGAAACTGTAGCGCTCGACGGCCTGGAGTGCCGCCCGGCGCTCCGGCCAGGAAAGTGCCGGCAGCGGCGCGAGCGAGCGGCATCCCGCAAGCCCCAGCAGCAGGAGGAGCAGGAGCAGGAGCGGGACTGGTGACGCCTGCCAGGCAACCGTCGTGCGCCCCGATCGCTCGCACGCCGCACCGCTCAGAGGGCTCATGCTTCAGATCGTCGTGAGTGGTGCCGGCTCCAGCGCCGGTGGCGGCTTGGGTGCAGACAGCCCCGGCGCGTAGCGGTGCACGGTGGCGGCAAGCCGCGGGTTTTCCGGGTCGGCCGCCAGAGCGCGCTGCCACGCCATTTTCGCCTGGCTTTTCTTGCCCGCCGCCCACAGCACCTCGCCCCAGTGCGCACCAATGTCACCGTCGTGCAGCAGCCGGAAGGCACGCTCCAGCACGGGCAGGGCCGCGCTGCCCTGTCCGCGCCGAAACAGCACCCAGCCCAGGCTATCGAGCACAGCTGGATTGTCGGGCTGCCCCGCCAGGGCGGCGCGAATCAGCTGTTCGGCGCGTGCCAGCTCGCGCCGGTGATCGGCGAGGGTGTAGCCCAGAGCGTTGCTGACGTTGTCATCGAGGGGTCGCTCGCGATGCAGCGCCTCGAGCGCGGCGATGGCCTCGCCGACCCGGCCCGCGCGTTCGAGCAGCACCGCGCGCTGATAACTGATGTCGGGGTTGCCGGGCGAACGGCGCAGTGCGCTGTTGACCCGGCTCAATGCCTCATCGGCAGCACCCGCTACCGAGAGCAGCTCCGCGCCGGCGAGCTCGGCGCGGATCCGCTCGTCCGGTTCGGCATCGCGGGGTGCGCCGAGGACGCGCACGGCGCTGTCGCGGTCGCCCTGGCGATACAGGATGCCAGCCGTGCGGCGGCGCCCCTCGCCTTCGAACGCAGTACCCATCAGGAGCGCGTAGTTGCGGGTCGCCGCGTCATCATCGCCGCGACGTTCAGCGATCAGGCCCAGGTAATACACCGCCATGGGTGCGGAAGCGGCATCATGCAGCAGGCCATTGCAGCGCTGTTCCGCGACCGCGTAGTCGGCGCGCTCGATCGCGAGCTCGGCCAGCAGGCGCGCCGCCGCGCTGCCTGATTCCGGGTCGGTCAGCAGTCCCAGCAGCTCAGCCTGCGCGGCGTCGTCCTGACCGAGCACCATGAGTGATTGCGCCAGAGTCAAACGGCCGCCCTTGCCCGTCGCGGCAAGACGGGCCGCAGCGCTCGCGGCTTTCGCGTCCCCCAGCACGGCCTGGGCACGCGCCGTGATCTGTGCAACATCCGCCTCCCCCGCCCCCGCCTCACGCGCACGCTGGGCGTGGCGCAGCGCCAGCCTGGCATCCCAGGCCTCGAGTGCGAGGGTCGCCGTCGCGAGCTGCGTCGCCGCCGCCGCGAGCGGCGGCGCGTCCAGGTCGCGGAGCATCGCCAGGGTCGGCTCGCTCCCCGAACTCTGTGACAGGGCCCCGATGGTCTCCGGAATGTGCTGCGCGCCGGCGGCGAGCCAGAGGCTGAAATGCCGCCGTGCCTCGCTGATCTGCTGGGCGCCGAGATCGGCGCGGACGAGCGCCAGCGTCGCGTCGGCATCGCCGGGCGCGAGCTGCACCCAGCGGGAGGCGAGGGTGCGCGCCAGCGCGTACTGGCCACAGGCCAGCGCTACGGCGGCGGCGTGAGAAGCGAGCTGCGGCTCGGCCAACTCCTGCACCGCCTGCTGGTAACGCGTGGTCGCCATACCGCAATCACCGCGCTGCAGGGCCGCTTCCGCACTGACGATCGCGGCATTGCCGTCCGTGGTGCCGTCGGTGGACGCCGCAGCGGCGCCCGCGATCGCGGCGCGGCCCAGCGGGATCGCGAGCAGTGCGGCCAGGCAGGCGGACACGGCCACCAGTGACGGCGCGATCGGCGAGGGGCGGTGGCAAAGCGGCATGATCATGCGACTATAGCAGCACGATGAAAGTTTCGATCCGCCAGAAGCTGGAAAAATCCGCCGAGCGCTACGAGGAAGTGGGACATATGCTGGCGGACCCCCAGGTGCTCGCGCGCCCCGACCAGTTTCGCGAATTGTCGGTCGAATATGCCCGCCTGCAGCCCACGGCAACGGCGCTCCACGAATACCGCCGGCTCGAGGCCGAACTCGGCTCCGCTGAGGCCCTGCGTCAGGACAGCGACGCCGGCATGCGCGCACTGGGCGAAGAGGAGGCGCTGCGCCTGCGCACGGCGCTGGCGGCTCGCGGTGAATCCCTGCAGCGCCTGTTGCTGCCACAGGATCCACACGACGAAGGCAACATATTCCTGGAGATCCGGGCCGGTACCGGGGGCGACGAGGCGGCCATCTTCGCCGGTGAGCTGCTGCGCATGTACAGCCGCTACGCGCAGCTGCGCGGCTGGCGGGTGGAGCTGCTGAGCGAGAGTTCCGGCGAACACGGCGGGTATCGAGAAGTCATCTGCCGCATCGTGGGCCGCGGCGCATTCTCACGCCTGAAGTTTGAATCCGGTACGCACCGCGTGCAGCGCGTGCCCGCCACCGAATCCCAGGGACGCATCCACACCTCGGCCTGCACCGTGGCGATACTGCCGGAGCTGGCAGAGATCGATCGCATCGAAGTCAACCCGGCCGACCTGCGCATCGACACCTATCGCTCCTCGGGCGCCGGTGGCCAGCACGTGAACAAGACCGATTCGGCCGTACGCATCACGCACCTGCCCACCGGCGTGGTCGTGGAGTGCCAGGACGAGCGCTCGCAGCACAAGAATCGCGCGCGCGCGCTGGCGCTGCTGCAGGCACGGCTGCTCGCCGCGGAACAGGAAAAGCGCGCCAGTGCCCAGGCCCGGACGCGCAAGCTCCAGGTCGGGAGCGGGGACCGGTCCGAGCGTATCCGCACCTACAATTTCCCGCAGGGGCGCATGACCGACCATCGCATCAACCTGACGCTCTATAAGCTCGCGGCCATCATGAACGGCGAGCTCGATGAACTGCTCGAGGCGCTGCAGCGCGAATATCAGGCCGAGGAACTGGCGGCCGAATAAATCACCAGCCACAGCGCGCTGAAGTACACCAGCGCCACGGCCTGGATGCCCAGGCCGCAGGCCTGGGCGAAGGCGGTGATGGCCGCCGGCTTCACCCCGGCGGCGCCGAGCGCAATCTTCACGATGCCGAATGCGACGACGGCGGCCAGGGCGCACACCAGGAAAATCAGCGTGGCTATGACGGCCGCCGCCAGCACCTTCCACCACAGCGGCCGCACCAGGCGTATGCAGCGCACCACCACCTGCACAGGACTGAGCGTCTCGAACAGCACGACGGGCCGCAAAAGCAGGACACACACGAGGAGGTAGATGCCGGGCAGGAGCAGGGCGAACGCTCCGGCAAACACCACGACGGCGGCCAGCACGCTGCTGAGGATCAGCAGCGGCCACCGTGCCAGTGCTGCGGCAAACTCCACCTGCCGCTGCGGCGCCCTGCCCGACTGCATGGCACTCTGACGCAGCATCAGCAGCGCGGCGAGCAGCTGGTAGAGCGCGAAGCCCACCAGGCTCAGCGTCCAGAATTTCGGATCCAGCGGGGGATGGAACGGGTCCACCGGCTTGCCGGTGGTCATCAGCCAGTACATGTTGGGGAGCGCCGAAAACAGGATGGCGAACAGGGCGACCGGCAGGGACTTGGCCAACGTGGAGCGGAAAATGCGCGTCGCCGCATCCATCAGGTCGCTGACGGAGGCGGATCGGGACGGCAGCTGCGGCTCGGGCATGCGAAACTCCCGGATGGGGCGGGGCAAACAGGCGCGCAATTTAACATCACCGGCATGACTCCAGAGCAAGCACCGCCCACGGTCGCCGTGGCCCTGGCCCGCGCGACCGCCCGGCTTCGGCCATCGGACAGTGCCACGCTCGATGCCCAGCTGCTGCTCGGATTTTCGATGGGCCGTCCCCGCAGCTGGCTGCTCGCCCAGGGCGAGGCGCCGATTGCGCCGGCAGCCTGGGCGGACTTCGAGCGATGCGTGGCGCGCCGCGCTCAGGGCGAACCGCTCGCCTATCTGACCGGCAGGCGCGAATTCTGGTCGCTCGATCTTGGGGTGTCACCCGCGGTACTGGTGCCGCGCCCGGAAACGGAGCTGGTGGTGGAACGCTCGCTCGCCCTGCTGCGCGAGCCGGCCGCCGAGATCGCCGATCTGGGTACCGGGTCCGGAGCCATCGCACTGGCCCTTGCGCACGAGCGACCGCGTTGGCGGGTCACGGCGACGGATCGGTCCACGGCTGCGCTGGCCATTGCGGCGGCCAACGCCCGCGCGCTGGCCCTGGGCAACGTCGAATTCCTCAACGGCGAGTGGTTTGAGCCGCTGGGCGGGCGGCGCTTTCAACTGCTGGCCTGCAACCCACCGTATATGGCCGCGGATGATCCGGCTTTGGACGATGGCGCGCTGCGGTACGAGCCCCCGGCCGCGCTGGTGGCCGCTCAGGGCGGCCTGGCGGACCTGGCCAGCCTCGTGGCCGGCGCCCCCGCGCACTTGAGTGCGGGCGGCTGGCTGGTGCTCGAACACGGTGGCGGACAGGCCGCAGCCGTTGCGGAGTTGCTTGTGGCGCAGGGCTACGCTCACGTACGCTGCCACCGGGACCTGGCAGGACTGCCGCGGGTTACCGAGGCACAGTGGCCGGCGGCGGCCTCCACCACGCTGATTGTAGAGCCACCATAATGATACGTTTCGAAACGACCCACGGCGTCTTCACCGTCGAATTGTTCGACGGCGACGCGCCGATGACCGTCGCCAACTTCCGCCAGTACGTCGAGGACGGCTTCTTCGACGGCACGATTTTTCACCGCGTCGTGCCGGGCTTCGTGATCCAGGGCGGCGGCCTCACCGCTGATTTCTCCGAGAAGACCACGCGCCCACCGGTCCGGAACGAGGCCGGTAACGGCCTGCTGAATGAGCGCGGCACGCTGTCCATGGCGCGCACCGACTCCCCGCACAGCGCCACCTCACAGTTTTTCGTGAACCTCAAGGACAACGAATTCCTGGACCACCGCCCCGGTCACCACGGCTATGCGGTTTTCGGCCGCGTCGTGGCGGGCCTGGAGGTCGTCGACCGGATCGCCACGGTCCCCACCGGCCGCCGCAAGGGCTATACGGACGCACCGATGGAGGACATCGTCATCAACAGTGCCCGCCGCGTGAGCGCAGCGGGATAGGGCCTGTTGATACTCATGCGATTGCTGGGCCGCCTCGCGCGTGGCCTGCTGTACTCGGTCCTGGCCGCCACGACACTGCTGCTGTTGGCGGTACTGGCGCTGCGGTGGCTGAATCCGCCGGCCAGCGCCTTCATGGCGGAGTCGGCGATCGCGGCCCTGCGCGCGGGCGAGCATGACTATGCCACGCACTACCAATGGGTCGATCTCAGCAATTTCCGTTTCATGCCGGCTTCGATTTCAAGTCGATCCGCGAGGCTGTGCGTCACAATGCGCGCAGCCGCCACACGCGCGGTGCGAGCACGATCTCGCAGCAGGTGGCAAAGAATCTATTCCTGTGGTCCGGTGGCGGGTATTTTCGCAAGGGGCTGGAGGCCGGCCTTACGATGCTGGTCGAGTGGTGCTGGCCCAAGGAACGCATACTCGAGGTGTATCTGAACATCGCCGAGTTCGGTCGCGGCATCTATGGCGTGCAGGCCGCCGCGCTCCACTATTTTCACGAGAACGCGGGGCACCTGAACCGCACCGACAGCGCACTGCTTGCGGCGGTGCTGCCCAATCCGCGCCGCTTGCACGTGGAGGAGCCTTCGTTCTACGTGCGGACGCGCAGCGAGTGGATCGCACAGCAGATGCAGGATCTGGGCGGCACCGCTTACCTGGATCAGGTCGAAGCGGACGTCAGGCGACGGCCCTGATGGGCAATCAGGACCACAGGCATTAACATGGCGACTCTGAGTCCCCGCAGCAAGTCAGCCGCAGTAGATCCATTGCATCGCCTCTCTCTCCGCGGCATGTTTATCGGCTGCCTGATGGGCGTGACGGCCATGGGTGCCGCCGCCGACAGGGTTCCCTTGCCCACCGACCAAACCGCCGCCGCACGCACCGCGGAACTGTCCGCCTCAGCCCGCGACCTGCTGGCGCGGCTGCGGCCGAGCGTAGTGCAGATCCGCAGCTTCTTCGGCGGCAATGCGGCCGAGGCGGAGCACGGCACGGGCTTCGCCGTAGCGCCAGATGGAATCTTGCTTACCAATTACCACGTGGTCGCCGACGGGATCCTCTACCCGGAGAGCTACCGCATGGAATACCGCACCGCCGATGGCCAGACGGGGGCAATTGCCGTACTCGCCATCGACGTGCGCCATGACCTGGCGGTTGTGCGCGCCACAGGGCTCAACTCCACCCCCCTCGCCCTGCGCACCGAGATCCCGCCACGCGGCGAGCGTGCCTACTCGCTGGGATATCCGCTGGATCTTGGGCTGGTCGTCACCGAGGGCGTGGCAAATGGCCTGATGCCGAACACGGTGGAGCCTCATCTGTATTATTCCGGCGCACTCAACCCCGGAGTCTCGGGCGGTCCGACGGTTGACGCTGCCGGGCAGGTCATCGGCGTCAACGCCTTTGGCGGCGGTGGCGAATTGCTCAACTTCCTGCAGCCGATCGAATTCGCGACCCCGTTGCTGCTCGAGGCGCGGAAACCGGAAAGCCGGCGGGATTTCCGCGCTATTGCCGCTGCGCAGGTGCAGTCCCATACGCGCGCCATCCTCGATTCCATCGCCAGGCCCTGGGTGACGCAGAACTTCTCCGGTTATATGGTGCCGGCGAAACTGTCCGGCTTTTTCACCTGCAACGCAGGTGGCGACACCAACCGGCGCGAAGTCGTACACAGCCAGGAAATGGGCTGCCAGACGCGAGCGCGCCTGTATCTGGATGAGGGCTTGTCGAGCGGTGATGTCTCTTTCCAGCACTATTACCTGGCGACCGACCAGCTCGGCGCGTTGCGCTTCTCGCGGCGGCTCAGCCGCACTGTCTACGGCACTTTCGGCCGCACCTTTGGATCATCCCGCCATCAGACACCCTTTGCCTGCCACGTCGACAACGTGACGCTGCACTCATTCGATGCGCTGGTGCGGGTGTGCGCACGGGGTTACCGCAGAATTCCGGACCTCTACGATTTCTCCGTTGCCGTAGTCAGCATCAACCAGCCAAAGCGCGCCGTAGTCAGCTACCTGACCGTGTCGGGCGTCGAGTATCTGGCAGCCACCGATTTGATACAGAGTTATCTGGGAGCCCTTGAGTGGAATCCCTGACCGTCATCGAGGTGCTAGGCGCCCATGGCGACGTGGCAGCCAGATACCGCTTCGCGCACTCCGGTACGGATCGCCAGATCAGAGTCGGCCGGGCGATCCATTGCGACGTCATTGTCGATGATCCGCGCGTCGCTGCGGAGCATCTGATTCTGCGGTGCCACGCGGACGGCAACGTCACAGTCACCGATCCTGGCAGTATCAACGGCCTGACTCTCAACGGCAGCCGCGTGCGCGGGGCACGTGAGGAAAGGCTGCTCGACCCCATCATCGGTCTCGGGCGCACGCGCATCCGGGTACGCACGCTCGGCGAAAGCCTGGCGCCCGAGCAGCCTGTAGGCGGCATCGGCGGCCGTCACCGCAAATTACTCCTGGCGGCATCAGGCGTCGCGGCCCTGATGGCGTTCACTGTATTCGAAACATGGCTCGAAGCGCCGGTCGATCTCGTAGACGCACTGGCTTCCGAATTGCTGCCACTGACGATTGTCGTTGCAGTCTGGACCAGCGTCTGGGCCATGCTTACAAGGCTCAATCTGTCGGTCTGGCGCTGGCTACCGCACCTGGCGATCGCGAGCACGGCGCTGGTGGGCCTGGGCGCCGGCAATTGGCTGCTCGAGATCCTCGCGTTCGCTGCGCAAATCCGGAGTCTCCCGCTATTCAAGCTGTTGGGCCTGTTCCTGTTGGGTGCCTGGGCTCTGTACATGCATGTGCGGCTGGCGACGCGCATTCGGCCGCCCCGGATTGCCGTGGCCACCGTAATCCTGGTCGGCTCCCTGCTTGGCCTCATGACCTGGACCCACCACCTTTCGCGCGAAAAGGACGTCAACGTCGTCGCCGAGCTTGGGCCCATACTGCCGCCGACGTTCTATCTCGTGGACGGCAAGTCCTTGCATGATTTTTCATCGGGGCTGGGCGCACTGAAGGCTGAGGCCGATGAACGGCGCGCCAGCGCACTGAGGAAGGATCCGGAGCCGGAAGAAGATCGGGACTGACAGGTGGATACCGGCAATCAAAAGCAATACCGCTATTACGACCTGATCATGGCCGCGTATGTGTGCATACTGCTGTGCGCGAATCTGATCGGGCCCTCGAAGGTGGCCACGGTGCGCGTCCCCGTCTACGGCGATGTCACTTTCGTTGCGGGAGTATTGTTCTTCCCGCTCTCGTACATCTTCGGCGACATCCTTACCGAAGTGTACGGCTACGCACGCGATCGGCGCTGTGTCTGGGCCGGGTTCGCCGCACTCGCCTTTGCTTCGTTCATGGCCTGGGTCATCGTGGCCCTGCCGCCGGCCCCCGAGTGGCGTGACAAGCAGGCGGGCGTCGTGGCGATATTCGGCAACACCTGGCGCATCGCCGGCGCCTCGATCATCGGCTTCTGGAGCGGCTCGCTGGTCAACAGCTACGTGCTGGCGAAAATGAAGATTCGGACCCGCGGGCGCTGGCTGTGGACGCGCATCGTCGGCTCGACCATCTGCGGCGAGGCCGTCGATTCAGGTCTGTTCTACTCGATTGCCTTCTATGGAATCTGGGACCAGCGGCTGCTGCTCAAAGTCATGGTGACGCAATACGTGCTCAAGACCGCCTGGGAAGTAGTCATGACGCCGGTCACCTATCGCGTCGTCGCTTTCCTCAAGCGCTCGGAACACGTGGACTATTACGACACCAACACCAATTTCACGCCGTTTTCCCTGCGGGCTTGAGCCCGCAGCCCCGGCCGGGGCCGCCCCGCGCCGGGCTCACAGCCATGCCAGCCTGGCATCGGCCACCCACAGTTGGACCGCAACCGTTACATGTAACGCGTTACATGTAACGGCTGGCGAACAGTAAGGACACATCGAAGCGGGCGGTCTGCGCCGAGGCGCCTGGCAGGACCGGTGAGAGGCTCCCTAGTTGAAGGTGCTCGGCGGCGGCTGCAGGACGCCATCGGCGGCGAACAGCTGTGCGATATCCACCGCGTCGTAGCGGTAATCGCGACCGCAGAATTCGCAGGTCACGGTCAGCGCGCCCTCGCTGGCCAGGGCCGCGCGCGCTTCCTCCACCCCCAGCGACCTGACCAGGCTGGCGACGCGTTCATTGCTGCAGCGGCAGGCAAAACGCACCGGAGTCGGTCCGAACAGCCGGCAATCGTGCGCGCCAAACACGCGTCGCAGCGACTCCTCGGCAGCGGCGGCGAGCAGCTGTTCGGGCGACAGAGTATCGAATCCGGAGCGCAGATCTTCCCAGGCCTGCTGCAGCAGCGCACCCGAGCCCTCGCCACCCACAGTTGCGGAGGGGAGCTTCTGCAGCAGCATGCCGCCGGCCCGCTCGCCGTCGGCGGCCAGTACCAACCGGGTCGGCAGCTGTTCCGAGCTCTCGAAGTAGCGCTCCAGGCAGGCGGCCAGGCTGTCGCCTTCGAGGGGCACGATGCCCTGGTAGTGGGCCGGGGTCTGCTCGGACTGCACGGTGACGACCAGGCGTCCGGCGCCCACCAGCTCGGCAAACCCGACGGCCTCCGTCTCGGCCAGATCATGATGGGCGACGGCGCGCAGCTGGAATTGGTCCGTGCACTGCGCGACCAGGAGCCTGACGCGCCCATTGCCCGCAAACTGCATCGTCAGGGTGCCCTCGAACTTCAGCGCCGCGGCCAGCAGCACGGCGGCTGTTGCGGCCTCGCCCAGGAGGGAGGCGACCACCGGCGGGTAGCTGCGGCAGGCACGCAGCTCGCGCCATGCCGGACCCAAGCGCACCCATTGGCCGCGCAGGGGCTGCGCCTCGAGCACAAAGCGGCGCAGCTCTCCGGCCGTCGGCTCATCGACCACTGAGCTTGAGCTTCAGCAGTTCGTTGAGCCGGCCGGGATTGGCCTTTCCCTGCGTCGCCTTCATCACCTGGCCGACGAAAAAACCGAACAGCTTGTCCTTGCCGGCGCGGTATTCGGCGAGCTGAGCGGGATTCGCGGCCATCACCGTCTCGATCGCCCGCTCGATCGGGCCGTCGTCGCTGATCTGCCGCAGCCCGCGTGCGTCGATGATGGCATCGGCCGGCTGCCCGCTGGTCCACATCGCCTCGAACACCTCTTTGGCAAGCTTCCCCGAAATCGTCTGGTCCCCAATGCGGCGCAGGAGCGAGGCGAACGAGGTGGCGTTGACGCGGCTGGCGCCGATTTCGAGCCCGTCCCGGTTCAGGAGGGCCGCGAGTTCGCCTCCGACCCAGTTCGCCGCCAGCTTGGGCTGTCCACCCAGCTCGCGCACGACGGCTTCGTAATACTCAGCCAGCTCGGCGCTCGCCGTCAGCACCTGCGCGTCATAGCCCGACAGTTCGTACTGCGCGCTGAAACGCTGCGCTTTCTGGTCCGGCAGCTCGGGAAGTTGCGCGGCAAGCGCGCCGATGTACGCCTCATCGAGCACCACCGGCAGCAGATCGGGATCCGGGAAGTAGCGATAATCGTTCGCCTCCTCCTTGGAGCGCATGGAGCGCGTCTCGCCGCGCTCCGCATCATAGAGGCGGGTTTCCTGCACCACCTGGCCGCCCGACTCGAGCAGGGCCACCTGCCGGGCGACCTCGTGGTTGATGGCTTTCTCGACGAAGCGGAAGGAATTGATGTTCTTGAGTTCAGCGCGCGTGCCCAGTTTCTCCGCACCGCGCGGGCGCACGGAGACGTTGGCGTCGCAGCGAAACGACCCTTCCTGCATGTTGCCGTCGCAGATGCCCAGATAGCGCACCAGCGTGTGCACCTTCTTCATGTAGGCGATCGCTTCCCGGGCGGAGCGCATATCGGGCTCGGAGACGATCTCGAGCAGGGGCGTGCCGGCGCGATTGAGATCAATGCCGGTCAGTCCCGGCACTCCTTCGTGCAGGGACTTGCCCGCGTCCTCTTCCAGATGCGCCCGCGTCACGCCAACGCGGCGCGCGCTGCCGTCATCGAGGACGATGTCGACGTGACCGCCGGCGACGATCGGCAGCTCGTACTGACTGATCTGGTAGCCCTTGGGCAGGTCGGGATAGAAATAATTCTTGCGCGCGAATACCGAGCGCGGCGCGATGCGCGCACCGATGGCCAGACCGAACGTCACCGCCATCCGCACGGCCGCGGCATTCAGCACCGGCAGCACGCCGGGATATCCGAGGTCGACCAGATCGGCCTGCGCATTGGGGGGCGCGCCATAGACCGTCGCCGAGCCCGAAAAGATCTTCGAGTGCGTGGCGAGCTGGGCGTGGATCTCCAGCCCGATGACGGTTTCCCAGTTCGTCGTGGTCGCCATCAGCGATAGGCTTCCGGTGCGCGCTGGTGCCAGTCGGTCGCCAGCTGATACCGATGGGCCACGTTCAACAGCCGCTCCTCGGCGAAGTGAGCGCCGATGAGCTGCAGACCGACAGGCAGCGCGTTCACGAAGCCACACGGTATCGACATGGCCGGCAGGCCCGCCAGGTTCGCGCCGATGGTGTAGATATCGTTGAGGTACATGGTCACGGGATCGGAGGTTTTCGCACCGAGCTCAAAAGCCGCCGTCGGCGTGGTCGGACCGATCAGCACGTCGACGGCGCCGAAGGCGCGGGCGAAGTCGTCCGTGATCAGCTGGCGCACCCGCTGCGCCTTGAGGTAATAGGCATCGTAATAGCCGGCCGAGAGCACGTAGGTGCCGGTCATGATGCGCCGCTTGACCTCGGCGCCAAAGCCCTCGGCGCGCGAGCGCTCGTACAGGTCCTTAAGATCGCGCGGCTCCTGGCAGCGATGTCCGTAGCGCACGCCATCGAAGCGCGCGAGGTTGGAGGAGCATTCCGCCGGAGCCACCACATAGTAGGTGGGCACCGAGAGCGGAAGATTGGGCAGGCTCATGTCCCGCACCTGAGCACCCTGGGCGCGCAGCACATCCAGCGCCGCGTGGACGCAGGCGGCAACGCCCGGATCCAGCCCCGGGTCGAAGCACTCCTTGAGCACGCCCACCCTCAGCCCGCTCAGCGGACGCTCGAGCGCGGCGTGGTAATCGGGCACCTCCCGCTCGACGCTGGTCGAATCGCGCTCATCGAACCCGGCCATGGCGCCCAGCAGCAGGGCCGCGTCCTCCGCGGTGCGCGCGATCACGCCCGCCTGGTCCAGGCTGGAGGCGAAGGCCACGATGCCGTAGCGCGATACACGGCCGTAGGTCGGCTTGATGCCACTCACCCCGCACAGGGCCGCCGGCTGGCGGATCGAACCGCCGGTATCGGTGGCCGTGGCGGCCGGCACCAGCCGCGCGGCGACGGCCGCCGCCGAACCGCCCGAGGAACCTCCGGGCACGCGGCTCGGATCCCAGGGATTCCGGACCGGACCAAAGTGGCTGGTCTCATTGGACGAGCCCATGGCGAACTCGTCCATGTTGGTCTTTCCCAGCACCACAACGCCGGCGGCGCGCAGCCGGAACACTACGGTGGCGTCATAGGGCGAGACAAAATTCGCCAGCATCTTCGATCCGCAGGTGGTGCGGGTGCCCGCGGTACAGAAAATATCCTTGTGGGCGATCGGCACGCCGGTCAGCGGCGGCGCCCCGCCCGCCGCCAGCTGCCGATCGGCCTCGGCCGCTGCGGCCAGCGCCGCCTCGGCTTCAATGCTGATGAAGGCGTTGAGCGCCCCCTGCGCGCTTTCGATGCGCCCGAGCAGGCTTCGGGTCAGCTCGGTGGCGGAGAATTTCCGCTGCCGCAAACCCTGGGCAAGCTGCGCCACTGTCTGCGAATACATACAGCGCTACTCCAGGACCCTGGGAACGAGGTACAGGCCGGCCATCGCCTGGGGCGCATTGCGCTGGTACAGCTCATGCCGGTCGCCCTCCGACACCACATCGGGCCGCTGGCGCTGCACCAAACCCGGCAGCGGATGCGACATGGGAGCCACGGCACTGGTATCGACGTGATCCAGTTCACCAACCAGGGCGATGATGCGCGAGAGGCTGTCGATGTAGGCAGGAATCTCCGACTCGCTCAGGGCCAGCCTGGCCAGCTGAGCGATATTGTCGATGTCGCGGCGGCTCAGACTCATGCTAGTGACGCTGCTGTTTTTGGGAAAAATGAGCGCAAAATCATACACGTCGCCTTGTGGAATGTCCTCTCGGTTGCTAGATTACCGGGCGCTTTTCCGCCCGCCTACCTAAGGTCCGCCTCGCCCATGTTCAAACGTCTGCGCGGTTATTTCTCCAGCGACTTGTCGATCGACCTGGGCACGGCCAACACGCTCATCTACGTCCGCGACCGGGGCATCGTCCTGAATGAGCCCTCGGTGGTCGCCGTGCAGGACGAGCCCTCGCGCGGTGGCAAGGTCATCGTCGCCGTGGGCGCCGAGGCCAAGAGCATGATCGGCCGCACACCGGGCCATATCACCGCCGTGCGGCCAATGAAAGACGGCGTGATCGCCGATTTCACCTATACGGAGAAGATGCTCCAGTTCTTCATCAACAAGGTGCACGGGAACCGTTTCCTCAAGCCCTCCCCCCGCGTGCTGGTGTGCGTGCCCTTCGGCTCGACCCAGGTCGAGCGCCGGGCGATCCGCGAATCGGCCGAGGGTGCCGGCGCACGCAACGTGGCTATCGTGAGTGAGCCCATGGCCGCGGCGGTGGGCGCAGGTCTCCCGGTGCAGGAGGCGCGGGGCTCCATGGTGCTCGACATCGGGGGCGGTACCACTGAAGTGGCCGTGCTCTCGCTCAACGGCATCGTCTACGCCAGTTCGGCGCGCATCGGGGGCGATCGCTTCGATGAATCCATCATGAATTACGTGCGCCGCAACTACGGCATCCTGATCGGCGATGCCACGGCCGAGCGCATCAAGATCGAAATCGGCTCGGCCTATCCCGGCCAGCAGGTGCGCGAACTCTCCGTCAAGGGGCGCAATCTGTCCGAAGGCGTGCCCCGCAGCTTCACGCTCAACAGCAACGAGATCCTCGAGGCGCTGCAGGAACCCCTCCAGGGCATCGTCAGCACGGTCAAGCAGGCACTCGAGCAGACTCCGCCCGAACTCGGTGCCGACGTGGCAGAGCGCGGCATCGTCCTCACGGGCGGTGGCGCGCTGCTGCGCGACATCGACAAGCTCCTGATGGAGGAGACCGGACTCCCAGTGGTCATCGCCGACGATCCGCTCACCTGCGTAGCGCGCGGCGGTGGCCGAATCCTCGAACTTATGGACCAGATGGGCCCAGGTCACTTCGGACTGGAGTGAGGTGGCCGGGTTCGGCACAAGCGTCGGCCGGCCCATCTACGGGCGCGGGCCCTCGCCGGGACTGCGCTTCACCGTCTACGCTCTGGTCTCGCTGACCCTCATGTACCTGGACCAGCGGGCACGCTGGTCCGAGCGCCTGAGATTCGGGCTGGCCGCCGCCGCCTATCCCGTGCAGGTCGCCGTCAATTCTCCCGCCGCCGCGTGGCACTGGCTCACCGACAGTTTCGCGACACGCGGCACGCTGCGCAGCGAGAACCAGCGTTTGCAGCAACAGGTACAACTCCTGCAGCTCGCGGTGCTGCGCGAGCAGGGCCTGGAGCAGGAGAACGCCCAGTTGCGCGCGCTCCGCGCCGCCCTGCCCCCACTGGTCAGGAAATGGCTCGTGGCGGAGGTGATCGGGGTCGAGGCCGTACCGCTCCGCCAGCGCTTCATCATCAACAAGGGCACCCGCGACGGCGTGCACGTCAATCAGGCGGTGGTCGACGGGACCGGCGTGCTGGGCCAGGTGGTGCACGTCGGACCGTGGAGTGCCGAAGTCATCCTGATCACCGATCCGGAGCACGCGCTGCCGGTGCTGATCACGCGCACCGGACTGCGCACGATCGCGGTCGGCTCGGGCAATGCCCACGAATTGCTGTTGAGCTATCTGGCGGCCAACACCGACGTCAAAAGCGGCGACCTGCTGGTCAGTTCGGGGCTGGGCGGGGTGTTCCCGGCCGGTTATCCGGTCGGACGCATCACCGGCGTGAGCCGCGAGCCCAGCCAGCTGGTCGCGCAGGTCCAGGCCGAACCGCTGGCGTTGATCGATCGCGCGCGCGAAGTGATGCTCATCGAATTCGATCCGGCCAATCCGGCGGCACCGCCGGCCGCGCAGGCGCTCAGCGAGGCCAGCGCGCCGGCGCCCGCTGCACGCGAAGGCGCGCGATGAGCGATCGGGAAAATCTGCTGATCATCCTGCTCACCTCGGTGGCCGGCCTCCTCCTCAGTATCCTGCCGCTGCCGGGCTGGCTGCCGGTGATACGCCCGGCGTTCCTGGTATTGGCCGTGCTGTACTGGTCGACGATGACGCCAATGGTCGCCGGGCTGATGCTCGGCTTCATTGGCGGCCTGGCCCTCGACATGTTCCAGGGCTCGCTCCTCGGCGAGCACGCCCTCGCGCTGTCCTTCGTGACCTACCTGGCGATTCGCTTCCATCTCATGATGCGCGCCAAGCCGATCTTTGAGCAGTCCCTGTACGTGTGGCTGGCATTGATCTGCTACGAGCTGCTCCTCTGGGTGATCGATGGCTGGACGGGACATTCCTCATCCAGTCCGCTGCGCTGGGTGCACACGCTGGCCGGCGCGCTGATCTGGCCATTCGTGGTCGGCGTCCTGGGCCGCTTCCACTCGGCGCGGTGAGCGGCACCCCGCATGCGCATCAAGGACCAATGGAACGAGCAGCGCATCTATGCGAGCCGCACTTTCGCGGCACTGCTGGTCGTCGGCCTGCTGAGCCTCACGCTGCTGGGCAAGCTCATCCACCTGCAGATCGTCCGCCACGAATATTACCTCGAGCTCTCCCAGGGCAATCGCGTCCGGCAGGATCCGGTTCCGGCCAGTCGCGGCCTGATACTGGACCGGCGAGGCCGTGTACTGGTCGACAACGAGCCTGCCTTTCAGCTCGAGCTGATCCGCGAACAGACGCCCGATCTGCGCGACACGCTGCAGCGCCTGGCGGCACTCAACCTGATCAACCACGAGGACATTGAACCGCTGGGGCGCATAATCCGCTCGCGCCGCATCTTCGACAGCGTACCGATCCGCCTGCGACTCAGCGATGAAGAGATCGGACGCTTCGCGGTCCATCGGCATGAGTTCGAGGGCGTGGACCTGCGCGCTCGCCAAACGCGTCACTATCCTTACGGCGAACTGGGCGTGCACGCCCTCGGCTACGTCGCCGCGGTCAGCGAAGAGGACCTCGGTCGCATCGACCGGCCCGGTTACGCGGGCACCACGCTCATCGGCAAGCTGGGCGTGGAGAGCTCCTACGAGACCCAGCTGCACGGACTGAACGGCTACAGCCAGATCCTGGTCAATGCCCAGGGCCGTTCGGTCAAGTTCCAGGGAGCCTATCAGCCTGCACTGCGCTCCGAGGCACCGGTGGCGGGCAGGGACCTGGTACTGGCGCTCGATCTGCCCACGCAGCAGGCCGCCGAGCTCGCCCTGGGCGAACATCGCGGCGCCGTGGTCGCCATCGACCCCGCCAACGGGGACGTGCTGGCGCTGGTCAGTCACCCGGATTTCGATCCGAGCCTGTTCGGGCGCGGCCTGACGCGCAGCGAGTTCAGCCAGCTGACTGACAACCCCGACAAGCCGCTGCTCAACCGCGCCCTGCGCGGCGCTTACCCGTCGGGCTCCACCATCAAACCCGTGATGGCGCTGGCGGGCCTCACTTACCGGGTCGTCGATCCGGCCAGGCGCGAGTTCTGCAACGGCGTCTTTCGCCTGCCCGGCAGCACCCACCAGTATCGCGAGGGCAAGGGCGGCAGGCACGGCGCCGTGGATCTGGTCGATGCCATCGCGCGTTCCTGCGACGTCTATTTCTACGGCTTGGCAGCGCAGCTCGGCGTCGAGCGCATCGCGGCCTTCGCGGCCCAGTTCGGGCTGGGCGCGCTCACCGGCATCGACATCAGCGGTGAAAAACCCGGGCTCCTGCCCACACCGGCGTGGAAGCGGCAGGCCTACAAGCGGCCGCAGGACCAGGTCTGGTATCCGGGCGAGACCGTCAGCCTGGGCGTCGGCCAGGGCTATCTCACGGTCACGCCGCTCCAGCTCGCGCACATGGCGGCCGTGCTGGCCGCGCGCGGCGGGAGTTTCCAGCCGCGCGTGGTCATGGGCGAGCGCGACGCGTCGGGCAAGACGGCGTCGCATGCACCGGTGCCTTCCCCCGGCGCCACCGGCGTCAGCGACGGGGACTGGGCGCTGATTCTGCGCGGCATGATCGGCGCGACCACCTATGGCACCGCCGCGGCCATCGGCAAGGACACGCGCTACGGCATAGCCGGCAAGACCGGCACTGCCCAGGTGTACACCGTGGGACAGAACGCCAGGTACAACGAGAAAACCGTGGCCGAACGGCTGCGCGATCATGCCTGGTTCATCGGCTTCGCGCCGGCGGAAGCGCCGCGCATCGCGGTGTGCGTGCTGGTGGAAAATGGTGGCTTCGGGGCCAGCGCCGCCGCCCCCATTGCCCGGCGCGTGATGGACGCCTATCTGCTCGACGGAGTGCCGGCCAGCACCGCCGAGGGGAGCAGCAAACCATGATTGTCAGTGATATTCGCGATTCGGCCGCGCGCCGTACGCTCAGTGCGACAGCACGGCTCCTCTCGGCCCTCAAGGTCGACGGCCCCCTGCTCGTGGGGCTCGGCCTGCTCGCTGTCTATGGACTGCTGGTGCAGTACAGCGCTTCGGGTCAAAGCCTGGAAACGATTGCGCGCACACTGCTGCGCCTCGGGCTTGGCGCGATGGCGATGATCGGCCTGGCGCACAGCAGCCCGAACTTCCTGCGCGGCCTGGCGCCCTGGCTCTATGCTGCGGGGATCCTGCTGCTGCTGATCGTCGATGCCATCGGTTATGTCGGCAAAGGGGCGCAGCGGTGGCTTGACCTGGGCCTGATTCGCTTCCAGCCCTCGGAGATCATGAAACTCGCCGTGCCGATGCTGGCGGCCTCGATCATGCACGAGCGCCGCCTGCCGCCGGATTGGCGCAGTCTGCTGCTGCTGGCGGCGATCATCGTGTTTCCGGCCGCCCTGGTCGCCATGCAGCCGGACCTCGGCACGGCGATGCTGATCTTCGCCGCCGGCGCGCTGGTGGTGCTGATGGCAGGCCTGCAATGGCAGGTGATCGGAGGCCTGGCGCTGGCCGGCGCGGGGGCGGCGGTCGTGGGCTGGAAATTCCTGCACGATTACCAGCGCCAGCGGATTCGCATCTTCCTCGACCCGCAATCCGATCCGCTCGGCTCCGGTTACCACATCATCCAGTCGCAGATCGCGATCGGCTCGGGAGGCCTGTTCGGCAAGGGCTGGATGAACGGCAGCCAGGCGCAGCTCGACTTTCTGCCGGAGCGTTCCACCGATTTCATATTCGCGGTGATCGGCGAGGAATTTGGCCTGCTCGGCCTGATCGTGCTGATGCTTCTGTACCTGTTCATCGTGTCGCGCTCGGTGTATCTGGCGACACAGGCCAGCGGCACCTTTGCGCGGCTCCTGGCCTCGAGCCTGGCGCTGACGTTTTTTGTCTACGTGTTCATCAATGCGGGCATGGTCAGCGGGCTGCTGCCGGTGGTGGGCGTGCCGTTGCCGTTGATCAGCTACGGCGGTACTTCCGTCGTAACGCTGCTGGCGGGATTCGGTATCCTGATGGGGCTCCACTCCCACCGAAAACTAGTCAACTCGTGATACCGCGCGCTCTGCTGCTGCTGCTGATCGGCGCGCTACTGCCGGCGAGGGCACCGGCCGCGCAGGATACGCAAGCCGCGTTAGGCACGAAGGCGGCGGCGGATACTGAGGCCACGCCGCCCACGCCCGCCGCGCCGGACACGCAAGCTGCGCCAGCCGCGCTGCCCCCCGAACACGTCCTGCCGGGCCACACACGCTTTGATCTCGAGCGCACCGACATCTCGGCCTTCGTGGACCGCGTGGTCTCCCGGGGCTTCGATCGCGCCGCCGCCTTTGCGCTGCTCGCCAAGGCCGAGCCGCAACCCGGGATCATCGAAGCCATGAACCGGCCGGCGGAAAAAACGCTCGCGTGGTGGGAATACCGGGCGCGTTTCGTTACCAGCGATCGCATCGACGCGGGCGCCAGGCTCTGGCGCGAGCACCGCGAGTTGCTCGATGCCATTGCGATGCAACGCCACGTGCCTCCGGAGTACCTGCTTGGCATCATCGGCGCCGAAACCTCCTTCGGCCGCATCACCGGCCGTCACCGCGTACTCGACGCGCTTGCGACCCTGGCTTTCGACTATCCGGCGCGCAGCGAATTCTTTCAGCAGGAACTCGAGCAGTTCATGCTGCTCTGCCGCGATGGTGTACTCAACCCGCTCACCACGCAGGGCTCCTACGCCGGCGCAATGGGTGTGCCGCAGTTCATGCCCTCGAATTTCCTGCGCTACGCGGTCCACGAGGCCGGTCCGGGTCACCCGGACCTGTGGAACGACTGGGCCGACATCTTCGCCAGCGTCGCCAATTATCTGCAGGAACACGGATGGGTAGATGGCCAGCCCGTGCTCGCCGAGGCCGAGCTGGGTGAGGTGCCGCCTCCCGCGCCGGCCGCGAGCCTGGCGCTCAGCGACACCCTGGGTGCGCTGCGCAGCCGCGGCGTGCGCGTGACGAGCCTGCTGGGCGACGATACGCCCTGTATGACTATCCCCGCGGCGCTCGAGTCCGGCACCGCTTACCGCGTCGGATTCCAGAATTTCTACGTCATCACCCGTTACAACCGCAGTCCGCTGTACGCAATGGCGGTGCACGATCTGGCACAGGCCCTCGTGGCGCGCGTGCTCGCCGCGGACGCGCCCTGATGGGCGCGCGGCACGCCGCTGCAATCACCGTAGCCACCGCCTGCGTCCTGCTTTTGGCCGCCTGCACCTCGACGCCCCGCCGTGCCGCGCCCGCCCCGCCCCCTCCGGGTCCTGACATCAGCGCCACGCCTGATGCGGTCCCACGTGTCGAGCCGCGCAGCAGCCACGGCAACCCGCCCTACTATGAAGTGAACGGCCGCCGCTACCAGGTGCTCGCGAGCGCCGAGGGCTACACGGAACGGGGTGTGGCCTCGTGGTACGGCCCTGATTTCCACGGCCACAACACCTCGAGCGGCGAACCCTACGACATGTACGCGATGACCGCCGCGCATCGCACGCTGCCGATCCCGTGCTACGCGCGCGTGACCAACCTCGCCAACGGCCGCAGTGTCGTCGTGCGCATCAATGACCGCGGCCCCTTCGTCGCCAACCGGATCGTCGATCTGTCCTACACGGCCGCGCTGCGCCTGGACATCGTGCGCACGGGTACGGGCTTCGTCGAGCTGCGCACGGTGCTTCCGGAGGAAGTCCTGGCTGCCACAGCCGCGGCGCCGGCACCGCCAGCACCGCCCGCGCCGGCGCCATTGCCCGCACCGGAAATGGCGCCCGCGGCAACGCCCCTGCCGGCAGAAGCGCCGGTGGAGACGTCGACACCGCCACCACTGATGGCACTCTTTATCCAGGTGGGGGCCTTCGGGGAGGCCGCCAACGCGCACCGGCTCATCAAGCGTCTGCGGGCCGCGGGGATCACTCAGGTCTTCACGACCGACACTACGGCGACCGGCCCGCTCCTGCACCGCGTGCGCATCGGTCCGATCACCCGCGTCGAGGACTTCGACCGGCTCGCGGCACGGCTGGCGAGCCTGGGGTATCCGGAGGCGCGGCTCGCCAACGATTGATCGCTCCCCTACACTGCGCTCCGCCGCGCACGGCGCGGCAACTCTTACAGCTGCGGAGGATACGAATGGGCCTGAGTCGTTCCTGCTTGATTGCCCTGGGCGCCGGCTGGCTGGCGACGTGCTACGCGGCCCCGCCGGGTGCGGTGACACCGCTCGCCAGCCCACCCGCGCCGCAGGCGCGCAGCTGGGTGCTGATCGACTACGCCAGCGGACAGGTCCTGGCGGAGGGCAATGCCGACCAGCGCATCGAGCCGGCCAGCCTGACCAAGCTGATGAGTGCCTACGTGGTATTCAACGCCCTGCGCGCGGGCCAGCTGAAGAGGGATGAGCAGGTGCTGATCAGCGAGCATGCCTGGCGCGCGGTGGGGTCGCGCACATTCGTGCAGGTGGGCACGCGCGTCCCGGTCGACGTACTCATCAAGGGCATGATCGTGCAATCGGGGAACGATGCCACCATCGCACTGGCCGAACGGGTCGGCGGGAGCGAGGCCGCGTTCGTGCAGGCGATGAACAGCTCTGCGCAGCAACTGGGCATGCACGGCACGCACTTCGAGGACTCCAGCGGCTTGCCCTCGCCCACGCACTACAGTACGGCGCGGGACCTGGCCACGCTCTCGCGGGCGATCATCCGCGACTTCCCGGAATACTACGGCATCTACTCGCTGCGCGAATTCACCTGGAACAACATCCGCCAGGAGAATCGCAATGGCCTGCTGGAGCGCGATCCGAGCGTTGATGGCATCAAGACCGGCCACACCGACACCGCCGGTTACTGCCTCATCAGCTCGGCGAAGCGCTCGGGGATGCGCCTGATCGCCGTGGTGCTCGGGGCGCCGGGCGTGGCGGCGCGCGAGACCGGCAGCGCTGCGCTGCTGAATTTCGGCTTCAGTGCCTTCGAGACGGTCAGCATCCGCCGGGCCGGTGAGATCGTGCTCAGTCCGCGGGTCTACAAGGGCGCCGAGCTGTACGTGGCGCTGGCGACTCATTCCGCCGTTGACGTGACGGTACCGCGGGGCCAGGGAACGGCCGTGACGACGCGCACGCTGCTGCACCGCCCACTGATCGCACCGCTCGGCACGGGCACCGCGGTGGGCGAACTGCAGGTCGACATCGGCGGCCGGACGGTGGCGCGCGCCGCGCTGTACCCGGTGGCCCCCATGCCGGCGGGCGGATGGTGGCGGCGCCTGGTCGACACGGTCAGCCTGTGGTTCTGAGCCGGGGAATCGCCCGATGTCCGAACCCCTTCCCCTCTGCCATCTCAACGGCAAGCTGTTGCCGTTGCGCGAGGCGCGCATATCGCCGCTCGACCGGAGCTTTCTGTTCGGCGACGGAGTGTACGAGGTGATCGCCGTGCACGGCGGCCACGCACCACAACTGCGGGACAACATCGCGCGCCTGGCGCGCAGTCTCGCAGAGCTGAGGATCCGCAACCCCTACCAGCCGGCGCAGTGGGCCGATCTGATCCGCGAACTCGCCGCCGCGAACGGCGGTGGCGACCTCTACGTCTACCTGCAGGTGTCCCGTGGTAGCGAATACGGCCGCAATCACGCGCCGCTCCCGGATGTCGAGCCCACCGTGTTCGCCTTCTGCGCCCCACTGCCGCCGATGCCACCCGAGCTGTACGAACGGGGACTGAGCTGCATCACGGCCGTTGACACCCGCTGGGCGCGCTGCGACATCAAGTCCGTAGCGCTCCTGGCCAACGTGCTGCTGCGGCAACAGGCCATCGACGCCGGCGCGGCGGAGACCATACTGCTGCGCGACGGGTGGCTGACCGACGCCAGCGCTTCGGCCGTGCACGTGGTGATCGCCGGCGAGATCCGTACACCACCCCGGAGCCACAAGCTGCTGCCCGGCACGACGCGGCTGCTGGTCGAAGAACTCGCAGGCGCGAACGGCATCGCCTGGACCAGTGCGGCGGTCAGCGAAGCCGCGCTGCGCGGCGCGGATGAAATCTGGCTGAGCGCCTCGACCCGCGGCGTGGTGCCCGTCACCCTTCTCGACGGCCTGCCCGTGGGGGACGGCCGCCCCGGGCCGGTGTGGAAGCGGATGCGCGCGCTCGTCGAAGCGAGCTGGCTGCCCGGCTAGCGCACCTTCGGCGTAGCAGTCAGGAATCGCCCGGCAGGCTATGCTCCCGGTCGTGGACGCACCGAAACTGCTGACCTTCCCCTGTGCCTACCCCATCAAGGTCATGATGCGCGCCGACGCGGACGTGCGCACCGCCGTCGATGGGATCCTGGCGCGCCACGCCGAGGCCAGCGCCGTCACGAGCGCGACCGAACGCCCTTCCGCGCAGGGCAACTTCTGCGCCGTGACCTACACCATCCGGGCACGCGACGAGGCGCACATCGCGGCGTTATTTGCCGATCTGAAGAACGTGAGCGGCGTATTCCTGGTGCTCTAGTCCTGATGCGCCAGGACGTTATTCCCGGATTGCGTTACATGTAACGCGTTACATGTAACGCCTAAAGCAAAAGGAGATAACCGCTGCGATCCCTGCATGGGCACGGGCAAAGGACGCCCTGGCATCGGGCGAAGGCTAGGGCGCGACCGGAGGCTGGCCGGCGCCGAGCGCGAACTGTGTGACAAAGAGCGGGACAAATTCGGCTCCCACCTGCCGCACTTCGCTCGGTCCGCCGAGCGCCGCCAGCTGAGTCATCTCGAGACCCGGGTAGCCGCAGGGATTGATGCGCCGGAAGGGCTCGAGGTCCATATTCACGTTCAACGCCAGGCCGTGGTAGCTGCCCCCGCGACGCACCCGCAGGCCGACGCTGGCGAGCTTGGCACCATTCACATAAACGCCCGGCGAGCGCTCGCGGCAACGGGCGTCGATGTGATGGCGGGCGGCCAGCGCGATGACGGCGCGCTCGAGCGCGGTAACCAGATCGCGCACCCCGCGACGCGCACGACGCAGATCGACCAGCGCGTAGACCACGAGCTGTCCGGGGCCGTGGTAGGTCACCTGGCCACCGCGATCGATGCGCACCACCGGGATATCGCCGGGCGTGAGCAGATGCGCGGGATCGGCGTTCATGCCCAGTGTGTAGACGGGCTCGTGTTCAAGGAGCCAGAGCTCGTCGGGCGTGTCGGGACCGCGCTCCTCGGCAAACTGCTGCATGGCGCGCCAAGTGGCCTCGTAGGGCACGCGCCCCAGCCTCCTGACCGAGAAAACCAGGGCCTCCGTCGCAACGACGCGCTCAGTGTCGACAGGCCCCGGCGCGCTCACGAGTCGCGCAGCGCACGGCCCTCGTGCAGGCCGACGTTGTTCCCGGCGAGCGCCCGCTCGGCGCGATAACTCGAGCGCACCAGCGGCCCTGAAACGCACTCGCGAAATCCACGGGCGAGGCCCGCGGCGCGATAGCGCGCGAATTCATCGGGCGTGACGTAGCGCACCACCGGCAGGTGGTTCACGGTAGGCCGTAGGTATTGGCCGAGGGTAAGAATATCGACGCCCGCGGCGCGCAGGTCGTCCATGCATTCGTAAATTTCGGCCTCGGTCTCGCCCAGCCCGAGCATCAGGCTGCTCTTGGTCAGCACCCCGGGCCGATGCGCCTTGGCGTAGCCAAGCACGTTCAGCGTCTGCTGATAGCCGGCGCGCGGATCGCGCACCGGATGAGTCAGGCGGCGCACGGTCTCGATATTTTGCGCATACACCTCGATGCCGGCGTCGACGACCCGCTCCACATCCGCGCGCACGCCCTGAAAATCGGGCGTCAGCGCCTCGACCGCGGTGGCGGGCGTACGCCGCTTGATGGCGCGTACGCAGGCCGCATAGTGCTCCGAGCCCCCGTCACTCAGGTCGTCGCGATCCACGGAAGTCAGCACGACGTAGCGCAGTCTCATCAGCGCGACGCTGGCGGCGACGTTGGCCGGCTCCTCGGCATCGAGCCAGCCCCGCGGGTTGCCGGTGTCGACGGCGCAGAAACGGCAGGCGCGCGTACAGACCGCACCCAGGACCATGATCGTGGCAGTGCCTGCGTTCCAGCACTCCCCGATGTTGGGACACTTGGCCTCCTCGCAAACCGTGGCCAGGCGGTGCTCGCGTACCGTGCGGCGCACGGCGTCATAGCCGGCTCCGGCGGCCAGCGGCGCCTTCAGCCAGTGCGGCTTGCCCGTTCGTGCCGCGGGCTCCGGTCCGCCACGTGCGCGCAAGCCATCCTTTATGGCGCTAAAACCCTGCGCCGTGCGGTACTTCTCACCGCTCCGCGGCGGCTCGATCGTGACGGGAACGCCCTTGAATTCAGCCATATGCGCATCATAGCCCAGTTGCGCGCCCATTCAGCGCCGCCAGGCGCTCCGCGGAGCCCACGTCGGCCCACTGCCCCTGGAACAGCTCACCGCGGAGCCGCCGCGCCGCGATCGCGGGGTGCAGGACCGACAGCAGGGGAAATCGCCCGGGCTTGCAGCCGGCGAACAACTCGGGCCGGTAGACGCCGATGCCCGCGTAGGTGTAGCGCGGTTCGCCCGCCTCGAGCACCTGGCCCTCGTGCAGGGCGAAATCACCGCGCGGATGATGGGTGGGATTGGGTACCAGCACAAGCTGCGCCAGCGCGGCCGGCGCGATCGTCAGGAGCGCAAAATCGATATCGGTGTAGGTGTCGGCATTGACGACCAGGAACGGCGCGTCGCCGAGGAGCGGCAGGGCCTGGAAAATACCGCCGCCGGTCTCCAGCGGCGCGGCGGGCTCCTCGCTGAATTGGATCTGCAGGCCGAAGCGCCCGCCCGCGCCGACGGCCGCACGAATCCGCTCGCCGAGCCAGGACAGATTGATCACCACTTCGCGCACACCCGCCCTCGCGAGCGCCTCCAGATGCCAGTCGATGAGCGGCTTGCCGCGCACTTCGAGCAGCGGCTTGGGCGTCTGGTCGGTCAGCGGCCGCAGCCGCTCGCCGCGCCCGGCGGCGAGCAGCATGGCCTTCACGCCGACACCCGGTTGGGCGCGAGTACGCGCGCGTTGGCGGGCGCCAGGCCCGGCACGAGCCGGCGCTCGACCCATGCGCCGAAGCGGCGCAATTCGGCGTAGCGCGCCGCCGTGTCGCGCACATAATCGAGCGTGCGCGGCAGATCGTCCAGAAAGCCCGGCTTGCCATCCCGGTACCACAGGCGCGCAAAGATGCCGAGCACCTTGAGATGTCGCTGCAGGCCCATCAGATCGAACCAGCGCAGGAATTCTGCGCGGTTGGCGCCCGTCGAACCCCCGGCGGCGTGCAGGCGCTCGCGGTAGTCTTCGAGCCAGGCCTCGACCTGCGCACGCGGCCAGCCGACGTAGCAGTCCTTGAGGAGCGAGACCAGGTCGTAGCCGATCGGTCCGGCCACCGCGTCCTGGAAATCGATCACGCCGGGGCTGCGCTCGGTGGTGATCATGAGATTGCGGGAATGATAATCCCGGTGCACGAGCACCTGCGGTTGCGTGAGCGCCTCGCGCGCCAGCCAGTCGAAGGTCTCGGCCAGCAGCGCACGCTCTTCCTCCTCAAGCACCAGGGCAAGATGACGGGCGCAGAACCAGTCGGGGAGCAGCTGCATCTCGCGCAGCAGAGCCCGCGCGTCGTAGGGCGGCAGCTCGCGCAGACCAACGGCTCCGTTGAGCTGGATCAGCGCCAGCGTGTCGAGCGCCTGCGCGTAGAGCAGCGTCGCCTCGTCCCCGGCCTGGAGACGCGCGAGCATATGGGCGCTGCCCAGATCCTCGAGCAAGAGCAGCCCGCGGACCGTGTCGGCGGCCTCCACCTCGGGCACGTGAACAGCGCACAGCTGCAGCAATCGGGTCACGTGCAGGTAGGGTGCCGTGTCCTCCTTGCCGGGCGGCGCATCCATGACGACCCGCGTGTCGCCCTGGGGCCGCCAGACGCGGAAATAACGGCGAAAACTGGCGTCGGCGGACGCCGGCTCGAGCCGGCACTCACGCGGCCAGCCCAGCTCGCTGGCCAGCCAATCGCGGATCAGTTCGATGCGCGCGTCGGCGCCGCTCATGTTCATCCAGCGTTGAGTTGGGAGCGGCCATTATAATGGCGCAGCTCATGATTGCCTTCCCGCAATACCGGCGCCGCGCCCGCCTCGCCCTGCTGCTGTGCGCGCTGGCCGGCGCAGCACGCGCTGCGGACGATTCCTGCGTCGCGGAAGCCGCACGCCTGCCATCGGAGCTGAAGCTCGACGGTGCCATCCGGCTCTCGAGCTGCCAGCTGCTGATCGCCGCCAATGGCGACATGGAGCTGCTCGGCAAGGTCACCGTCAACATCGACGGCCGTGACCTGCACTGTGAGCGCCTGAGCTATGACGCCGGCACGCATCAGCTCAAGTTGTCCGGCATGGTGAGCTACGAGGATCAGGGTCTGCGCGTGACGGGGGAAACGGGCAATTACGATGATTCCGGCGCGCAATTCCGCCACGCCATGTTCCAGTTCCTGCAGCACCCCGGACGGGGCGAGGCCGATGCGGTCTACATGCACCAGGCCAACCGCATCGAGCTGGAACACGTGGTCTACACCACCTGCCCGCCGGGCTCGGCCGCCTGGCAGCTGCGAGCCCAGCACATCACCCTCGACACCCGCAAATTGCGCGGCGTCGGCCGCAATACGCGCGTCGTCTTCAAGGGCCTGCCCCTACTCTACCTGCCCTGGATCTCCTTTCCGCTGAGCAGCGCGCGCGAGACGGGACTGCTGTTCCCGACCCTGGGCAGCTCCTCGCGCAACGGCGCGACGCTCTCGGCGCCCTGGTACTGGAACATTGCACCCAACAAGGACCTGACGTTCACGCCGACGATCTATTCGCGCCGCGGGATCGACACCGGCGTCGAGTACCGCTTGCTGACCCCGAGCGGCGGCGGCATCCTGCAGGCCAACTACCTGCCCGACGATCACCTCACGCAGCTCGAGCGCAGCTGGCTGCGCCTCCACGCGCATTCTCGCTTCGGGGACTCCTGGCGCGCGCAGGTCGATGCGGAAGGCACCAGCGACACGCATTATTTCGAGGATTTCGCCGACGGGCCGCAGACCAGCAGCACCATCTTCCTGCCGCGTGATCTGCGTGTCGGGCGCAACGGCGAGGTGTGGCAGCTGCGCGCGCAGCTGCTGCAGTTCCAGACCCTCGATGACCAGCTCGCCGCCGCGGACCGGCCTTACGCCGAGCTGCCGCGGCTGACGGCGACCGCCAGCTGGCGCGGCACCTCGGGGCTGGGGAGCGACCTGGACAGCGAGCTGACCGACTTCCAGCGCGGCACCGGGACCACCGGTTGGCGCGCCCGCGTGCAGCCGGGGATCGGGTTTGAGTACCTGCGGCCGGGGTTTTTCCTGCGGCCGCAGGCTGACTGGGACGTCACGGCCTACCGGCTGCAGGATGCGCCGACCGCGGACGCCTCGCCGACACGCAGCCTGCCGATCCTGAGCCTCGACAGCGGCCTGCAGCTCGAGCGCAGCGTGACGCAGGGAGCGCGCCTGGTGACGCTCGAGCCACGGGCCTATTACGTCTACATTCCCTATCGCGACCAGAGCGCACTGCCCGTCTTCGACTCCGGCCTGCCCGACCCGAATTTCGTGGCACTGTTCCGCGCCAATCGCTACGCCGGGTATGACCGCCTGGGGGACGCGAACAACCTGACCCTGGCGCTCACGGCGCGCATGCTCAATGGCCAGACCGGCCAGCGCCTCCTCAGCGCCACGCTGGGCCAGACCCTGCATTTCTCGGAGCCGCGCGTGCTGCTGCCGGGCGAAACGCCCGACACGCGCCGGCGTTCGGACCTGCTCGCGAATGTCGAGCTGGCGGCCTATCACGACTGGAACCTGCACTACGACCTGGCGTGGAACCCGAGCCTCTCGCAGACGGAAAAGTCCCTGCTGAGCCTGCAATATCGCCCACAGGGCAACCAGGTGGTCAATGTGGGGTACCGCTACACCCGCGGCTCGGTCGAGCAGGCCGAGACGTCAATCGCCTGGCCGCTGGCGCGGCGCTGGGATTTCTACGGCCGCGTGGTGTATTCGGTCTTCGACCACCGGCTGATCGAGAGCTTTGCGGGGCTGCAATACAAGGATACCTGCTGGGGGATGCGTGTGGTGGTGCGCGACTCGGTCAGCAACCGGGCCGGTACGCGGGATACCGGCTGGTACCTGCAATTGGAACTCAAGGGGCTCTCCAGTGTCGGATCCGCTGCCGACTCTTTCCTGCTGGGTTCGATTCAGGGATACTCCCCGCCCTCCTCAAGCCGTTGAGCCTCAAAGAAAAGATGACAACCCGCAGATTGACTTCCCGTTGGCTGGCCGCCTTCAGCCTGTGCGTCAGCGCCACGGCGCTCGCGGCCACGCCCGCGGCACAGCCCTCCCCGCGCGTTCACCCCAGCCACGGCACCTCGGTCGATCGTATCGTCGCGGTCGTCAACGATGGGGTGGTGCTGGAGAGCGAGCTCAACAACGAAGTGCAGGTCGTGACCCAGCGACTGCGGGCGCAGAACGTAGCCTTGCCGGCCGAGCAGCTGGTGCGCGAACAGGTGCTGGAGCGGCTGGTGCTCGAGACCATCCAGGAACAACGCGCGGATCGGGCCGGCATCAGCGTTTCCGACGAACAGATCAACGCCGCGCTGCAGGACATCGCCCAGCGCAACAAGGTCAGCTTTAACCAGCTGCCGGAAAAGCTGGCGACCGAAGGCCTGGTCTACGCCGACTACCGCAGCAACCTGCGGCGCGAGATCCAGCGCCAGCTCCTGCGCGGCCGTGACGTCATGCAGCGGATCAGCGTCACGCCGCGCGAACTGGACCAGTACATCGAACGGCAGAAAGGCACCGCCTCCGCCAACAGCGAATTCAATGTTTCCCACATCCTCGTTGCCATCGCCCAGGACGCCACCCCGGGACAGCTGGCCGCCGCACGGGCCAAGGCCGAGGATCTCGTGACGCGGGCGCGCAATGGCGAAGCATTCAACCAGCTGGCGGTGAGCTTTTCCGACAGCCAGACCGCGCTGGACGGCGGCTCGCTCGGCTGGCTCAAGGGGCCGGCCCTGCCGACGTTCCTCGCCGACGTCGTGCCGCGCATGAAGGCCGGCGAAATCAGCGACGTGATTCAGACCGGCAGCGGCTTTCATCTCGTGCGGCTCAACGACATGCGCTCGATCACCACGGCGCAGATCGTCAAGCAGACGCACTTGCGGCATATCCTGCTGAAGACCTCGGAAATCGAGGATGACGCCACCGTCCGGCAGAAACTGACCGAGATGCGCACGCAGATCCTCGCTGGCGCCGATTTCGCAGTTCTGGCCAAGGCGAGTTCGGCCGATCCGGGCTCGGCGATCGAAGGGGGCGACCTGGGCTGGACGACGCTCGACAGCTTCGCGCCGGAATTCTCACGCCAGGCGGACCTGCTCCAGGACAATGAGATCAGCGAACCGTTCAAGACCCAGTTCGGCTGGCACATCGTTCAGATGCTGGGCCGGCGCGATTTTGACAACACCGCCACCGCGGAGCGCGAACAGGCCTTCCAGCAGCTGCGCGAGAGCCGGGTCGACGAGGCGACCGAGATCTGGTTGCAGCAGCTGCGTGACGAGGCTTACGTCGAACTGAGGCTCTGATCACCGGAGCGTCCGTGGCTACGCTCCCCAGCAGTACCGGCCGGCCCGTCGCCCTGACCTGCGGAGAGAGCGCCGGAATCGGGCCCGATCTGTGCCTGGCCGTGGCCCGGCAGGCCCGCGATTATCCCCTGGTGTGCCTGGCCGATCGCTCCATGCTGGAGGAGCGCGCTCGCGTGCTCGGGCTGCGCTGCCAGATCAGCGAGTACCGCGAGCAACTGGCACCGGAACGCGCCGCCGGCACCTTGAGCGTGCTGCACCTGCCGCTTTCCACCCGCGCCATCTGCGGCCAGCTCGATCGCCGCAACGCGCAGGCCACCCTGCACCTGATTGATCGTGCGGTCGACGGCTGCCGGAGCGGCGAGTTCGCGGCGATGGTCACGGCCCCGGTGCAAAAGAGCGTGATCATGGACGCCGGGTTTGCCTTCAGCGGCCACACCGAGTACATCGCCGCCCGCTGCCACGTGTCACAGGCGGTGATGCTGCTCATCGCCGGCCGGCTGCGCGTGGCGCTGGCCACCACGCACCTGCCGCTGCGCGCCGTGCCGGCCGCCATCACGCACGAGGGCCTGCTCACGGTACTGCAGATCCTCAGCCGCGACCTGCACGCGCGCTTTGGCATCGCCCAGCCGCGCATCGCGGTCTGTGGCCTCAATCCTCACGCGGGCGAGAGCGGACATCTGGGCAACGAGGAGCAGCTCGTCATCGCGCCGGCGCTGGCAGCCGCGCGCGCGCTGGGCCTCGACGTGCTCGGACCGTTTCCCGCCGACACCCTGTTCGTACCGCGCAATCTCGAGCCCTACGATGCGGTGCTGGCGATGTACCACGACCAGGGATTGCCCGTGCTCAAGCACTCCGGATTTGGCACCGCCGTCAATGTGACGCTCGGCCTGCCGATCATCCGCACTTCCGTCGATCACGGCACCGCGCTCGATCTGGCCGGCACCGGCCGCGCCGACGCCGGGAGCCTGCTGGCCGCGATCGAGCTGGCCGTCGCATTGAGCGCACCTGACCGCTGAGACGCGCAGCGACCCTCATCCCGATGCGTGCGCGCAAGCGATTTGGGCAGCACTTCCTGCACGACCCGGCGGTGATCGAGCGTATCGTGGCAGCGATTGCCCCGCGCCGCGGCGAATCCCTGGTGGAAATCGGTCCGGGCCACGGCGCGCTGACCGAGCCGGTGCTCGCGGCCGGCGAAGCACTGGATGTGATCGAAATCGACCGCGATCTGGCCGCGGCCCTGCAGCGGCGCTACGCGGCACAACCGGGTCTACGGCTGCACGCGGCCGACGCGCTCGAGTTCGACTACAGCGCGCTGGCGCGTGAGCGCGGACAGCGGCTGCGGATAATCGGCAACCTGCCCTACAACATCTCTACGCCGCTCCTGTTCCGCCTGCTGGCGCACAGCGCGCAGATCAGCGACATGCATTTCATGCTGCAGAAGGAAGTGGTCGAGCGCATCGTCGCCGCACCAGGCAGCCGGCAGTACGGCCGGCTCGGCGTGATGCTCGCGCCCCGGGTGCGGGCCCTGCGCCTGCTGGAGATCGGTCCAGGCGCTTTCCGCCCCGCGCCCCGCGTATGGTCGGCATTGCTGCGCCTGGAGGCCCTGCCGGAGACCCCCGCCTGGGCGGCCGGGCCCCATTACGGCGCCGTGGTCGCCGCCGCATTCGGCCAGCGGCGCAAGACACTGCGCAACGCACTGGCCGGACTGCTCGACCCCAGCCAGATCGCCGCGGCGGGCATCGACCCCGGAGCGCGCGCCGAGACGCTCGCGCCGGCTCAGTTCGGGCGCCTGGCGCTGGCAGTGGCGGCTGCCACGCCGCTGTGATTCACTAGCTGCCGGAGGCACTGATGTCCGCTTACCGCCAGCTGCTGGTGGCGATCGACCTGGGCGCGGAGAGCCGCGCCGTGGCGGCGAAGAGCGCCGAACTTGCGCGCCTCTGGCAGGCCAGGCTCCAGCTGCTGCATGTCATCGAATTCGTACCCGTCGAACCCATGAGCGACGCACTGGTGCCGGTAGTGCAGATCGACGATCGGCTGATCGCGCGCGCCGGCGAGCAGCTCGCGGCCCTGGCCGTCGAGGTGGGGCTGGAAGCCTCCAGCTGCCGCGTGGCGACCGGCAGCGTCAAGGGCGAGCTGCTCCGCCACGCCCGAGATTGCGGCGCAGACCTGATCGTGCTTGGATGTCGTGAGCGCCATGGCCTATCGATCCTCGTCAATTTTACAGAAGACACCGTGCTGCACGGCGCACCCTGCGACGTGCTGGCCTTGCGTGTAAGGTAGCCCCTGTGTCCGATCGTCACCAGATTCAGGTTGCAGTCGAGAGCGCCTACCTCGAAGACCAGTCCGAGCCGGCTGAGCATCGCTTCGTATTTGCCTACACGGTGACGCTGCACAACTCTGGGCAGGTGCCGGCGAAACTGCTGACGCGTCACTGGATCATCACCGATGCCAACGGGCGCACCCAGGAAGTACGTGGTGAGGGCGTCGTTGGCGAGCAGCCGCACCTCAAGCCCGGTGAGGGATTCCGCTACTCCAGCGGCGCCGTGCTGGAGACGCCCGTCGGCGCGATGCACGGGAGCTACCAGATGCTGGGCGATGACGGCCAGCGTTTCGACGCGCCGATCCCTGCGTTCCGGCTCGCCAAGCCAGGGCTGCTGCACTGAGCGCTGGCCGCCCCGGCTCGCTCCCGCCCTGATCCGTTATGGCGCGCTGGGCCATCGGCGACGTGCAGGGCTGCTACGCCGAGCTCGAGGAGCTGCTGGCGCGACTGCGCTTCAAGGCCGATCGCGATCTGCTGTGGTTCACGGGCGATCTGGTAAACCGCGGACCCCAGTCGCTCGCCACGCTGCGGCGGGTCAGCGCGCTGGCGGACAATGCGATCGTCGTACTCGGCAATCACGATCTGCACCTGCTGGCTGCGGCGTACCTGCCCGGCCACAAGCTGCGTCGCAGCGACACGCTCGGCGAGGTGCTCGCCGCAAGCGATCGGGATCGCCTGCTCGGCTGGCTCATCGAGCGGCCGCTCGCCCACTACGATCGGGCGCACCAGGATCTGCTGGTGCATGCCGGGCTCGTGCCGCAATGGGATGCACAGCAGGCGGCACGACTCGCCGCAGAGGTGGCCCACGCGCTCCGCCGTGACCCGCGCGCATTGCTGGAATCCATGTACGGCGACCAACCGGACCAGTGGGACGAAGCCCTCACGGGCACCACGCGGCTGCGCTTCATCATCAACGTGCTGACCCGCATTCGAGTCTGCACGGCGGAGGGGCGCATTGATCTCAGGCAGAAGGGCACGCCCGATGAGGCGAAACCACCCTGGTTACCCTGGTTCGCCTTCAGGGAGCGGGCCGGCGCGGCGACCCGCATCGTTTTCGGCCACTGGTCGGCGCTGGGATTTTACCGTGCCGAAGGGCTGCTGGGGCTCGACACCGGCTGCGTATGGGGCGGCGCGCTGACGGCCGTGAACCTCGATGATCCCGAGGCCCCGCCGCTCGCCGTGCCCGCCCACGCCAGAGCCGGCAGCGCCGCGCCGCGCGCCTGAGCCGTCCGCTAGGGACCGTAGTGCAGCTGGAGCGCTATGGCGCTGTCCGGCGCGTAGATGCCCTGCGGCACCGGCAGCACCGTGGCCGCACCCGTGGCCGGCACGGCCAGGATCACCCGCTCATCGCCCTTGATTTCCAGGTGCGCGAAGGCGCCCGGTTGAACCAGGAACTCGAGGCGAATCGGCCAGACGTGTCCAGGCACGGGGCGCAGGGTGAACTCGCCCGCGCCGCTCAGGTCGGTGAGCGATACGCGCAGATTGTTCCGGTTCCAGCTTTGCACCAGCGCCGGGGAGGCGGCGCCCGCCGGGACTTCCGCCAGCAGCTCATGGACGGGCGGTTCCGGAGGCGCCGGAGCGTGCCGCCAGGGCCAATGCGCATGCCAGTGCGAAGGGCCGAGCCGCGCCACGTGGCTGCAGGCTGCCAGGGCCGCCAAAGGAATGAGCACCGCGATGAGCGACGCGGCGCATCGGCTTCGTCCTGCAGGGGCTTCGGTCACGGCATATTCCTTCCAGCTGCACCGCCACTGTGCGTACCATACGCGAGCCGCAGCGCTTAATCAGCTGTCGGGATTCGTCGACAGGAACTCATGCCATGGACTCGCTGAGAGCTCTGAACCTGCAACGCTGGATCGATGAAAACCGGCACCTGCTCAAGCCTCCCGTGGGCAACAAGCTCGTCTACCGCGACAGCGAATTCATGGTCATGGTGGTCGGCGGGCCGAATTCGCGGCAGGATTTTCACGTCGATCCGGCCGAAGAGTTCTTCCACCAGCTCGAGGGCGACATGGTGCTGCGGGTGCTCGAAGCCGGCAAGATCCGCGAGCTGCCTATCCGCGCCGGGGAAATCCTGCTGCTGCCGCCGCGCGTGCCGCATTCGCCGCAGCGCCCCGCCCACTCGGTAGGCCTGGTGATCGAGCGGGCGCGCCGCCCCGGCGAGCGCGACGGGCTGCAGTGGTACTGCGAGCGCTGTGCGGCGCTGCTGTACGAGGAGTTCCTGGAACTCCGGGATATCGAGACGCAATTCCCACCGGTTTTTGCGCGCTTCTACGGCAGCCTCGAGCACCGCCGTTGCCGGCAGTGCGGCACCGTGGCCGCCGCGCCTGCAGCCGGCGGCCAGGATTGACGATGCCGCCGGCTGAATCTGCAGTCGCGGCCTGGTGTGAAATCGGGGGCCGCCGCTTTCGCATCGAGCTGACTCAGGCGCACGATCTGGCCATCGCACTCGACTTCGACGGCACGCAGCCGCGCTGGTTCGAGGCTCCGGCGGCGAGCAGCACGGCGCTCGCCAGCGGCCGCTTCAGCGGCCGCGTCGAGCTCGGCGCGAGCTGCAACTGCAGCAGCCTGTCGTTCACGCCGCATTGCGACGGAACCCATACCGAAAGCGCAGGCCATCTCACGCGCGAGTTACTCGCGGTACGCACCGTCGTTCCGCCGGGATTGCTCCCGGCACTGCTGCTGTCGGTGCAGCCGACACCCGCCGCGCAGACGCCCGAGACCAGCCGGCCCCCGCCGGACGCGGCCGATCTGCTCATCACGAGCGCGGCGATCAGCCAGGTCTGGCCCGCAAACCCGGACTTCAGGCCGCAGGCGCTCATTGTGCGGACACTCCCCAACCCGCCTTCCAAGCGCAGCATGGATTACCGCAAGCACCCGGCGCCCTACCTGACCGTGGCGGCGGCCGCACTCATGGTCGAGCGCGGCATCGAGCACCTGCTGCTCGACCTACCTTCCGCCGATCGCGCCGACGATGACGGACTGCTGAGTGCGCACCGCGAGTTCTTCGGCCTGGCAGACGGCAGCACGAGCCTCGCTGCGGTGCGGCGCCCACAGTGCACGATCACCGAGCTGGTGTATGCCGACGCTCGCGTCGCCGACGGCGCCTACCTGCTGAGTCTGCAGATACCGGCGCTCGGCGGCGATGCGGTGCCATCGCGCCCGCTGCTGTATCCGGTGTGCCCCGCGTGAACGCCGGCGTCGACCAGGAGAGCGCGCAAGCCCTCGATCGCGCCGACGAGCTGGCTTTCCTGCGCGGGCAGTTCGCCCTGCCGCGCGATGCCGGCGGCACCGATCTGGTCTACCTGTGCGGACATTCGCTCGGGCTGGCGCCGCTCGAGGCCCGCGCGCGCGTGATGGAGGAACTCGAGGACTGGGAACGGCTCGCCGTCCACGGCCATGAGCAGGGCCGCCGCGCCTGGCTGGGATATGCCGAACGCCTGGCACCGCTCCTGGCGCCCCTGGCCGGCGCGCTACCGGATGAAGTGGTGGCGATGAATTCTCTCAGCATCAATCTGCACCTGCTGCTGGCGAGCTTCTATCGCCCCAGCACGGCTCGCCATCGCATTCTCATCGAGGCGGGCGCCTTCCCATCCGATCGCCACGTGCTCATCTCCCAGCTCCTGTGGCACGGCTACGATCCCGCGACGGCGCTGGTGGAACTGGCTCCACGCCCCGGCGAGGAACTGCTGCGCGCCGAAGATATCGAGGCGCGCATCGGCGCCGAGGGCGCGGCGCTGGCGCTGGTGCTGTGGCCGGGCGTGCAGTACCGCACCGGACAGGCCTTTGCATTGCCGGAGATTGTGCGCGCCGCGCGAGGGGTGGGCGCCAGCGTGGGCTTCGATCTGGCGCACTCGATCGGCAACCTGCCGCTCGCGCTCCACGATTGGGGCGCCGATTTCGCCGTGTGGTGCAGCTACAAGTACCTCAACGGCGGCCCGGGTGCGATCGGCGGTGCTTTCGTTCATGAACGGCACGGCTTCGATGCGTCCCTGCCCAGACTGGCGGGCTGGTGGGGGAGCGATCCAAACACCCGTTTTCGCATGAGCGGCGAATTCGAACTGACGGCGGGCGCGGCCGGCTGGCAGATCAGCAATCCTCCCGTGCTTTCGGCCGCGCCGCTCCTGGCCTCCCTGGCGCAGTTCGCCGCCGCCGGTATCGGCAGGCTGCGCGTAAAGTCGCGGCAACTCACCGATTTCCTGCACGCCGCACTGCTCGATCGGTGCGGTGCCGGCATCGAGATCATTTCCCCGCGCGAGTCCACGCAGCGCGGCGCGCAGCTCTCGATCCGCGTACGCGGGGGGAGCCTGCAGGCGCGGCGCGTGCACGCGGCGCTGGGCCACCGCGGCGTCGTCAGCGACTGGCGCGAACCCGACACCATCCGCCTGGCCCCCGTGCCGCTGTATAACCGCTACGCCGAGGCCTGGCGCGCGGCCGAGCAGCTGGCCGGGGCGCTGCGTGAGTGAAGGGCCGGAAGCGTCCCGCCCAAGCCGTGCAGAGCCTCCCCAAGATCACGATCATCGGCGCCGGCCCGGTCGGCACGCTGCTGGCGATCATGCTGGCGCGCGCCGGAGGCGAGGTTCGCCTCATCGAGCGTCGCTCCGATCCGCGCCTCGGGGCGCCCGAGGGCGGCCGTTCGATCAACCTGGCGCTGGCGGCCCGTGGCCTCGCCGCGCTGGACAGCGCGGGACTGCTCGCGCGCCTGCGCCCGGAGATGGTCGAGATGCGTGGCCGCCAGCTGCACGACCTGGAGGGCAAGGGTCCCCTGCTGCTCTACGGGCAGCACCCGGGCGAGGTGATCCAGGCGATCAGCCGCGCAGGCCTCAACACCGCCCTGATCGAGGCGGCGGCGGAACTGCCTGCGATCCAGATGGTTTTCGGGCGGCGCTGCCTCGATGTCGATCCGCACGCGGGGCGCCTGCATTGGCAGGACGAGGCGAGCGGCGCCACCGGTGAGGAGACGGCCGAACTGCTGATCGCCGCCGACGGCGCGGGCTCGGCCATGCGCCAGGCACTGGCGACGCGCGGCGTAGTGCAGGCCCGCGAAGAAGCACTCGCGCACCATTACATGGAGTTCCTGATTCCCGCCGGGCCGGGCGGCGTATGGGCGTTCGCGCCGCATGCGCTGCACATCTGGCCGCGCGGCGGCTTCATGCTGATCGCCTTGCCCAATCCGGATGGCAGCTTCACGGCCACCCTGTTCCTGGCGGCCCAGGGCGAACCGGGATTTTCAGCTCTGAGCACGCCCAGGGCCGCACACGCCTTCTTTGCCGAGCAGTTTCCCGACGCGCTCGCCCTGCTGCCGGATTTCGAGACGCAGTTCGCGCAGCATCCCCAGGGACAGCTCGGCACCCTCTACTGCTGGCCCTGGCAGGCCGGGCGCGTGCTGCTGATCGGCGATGCGGCCCACGCGATCGTGCCGTTCCACGGCCAGGGACTGAACTGCGGCTTCGAGGACTGCGCGCTGCTCACCGGCCTGCTTTTGCAGTCGGCCGATTGGTCGACCGCCCTCGCGAGCTTTGAGCGCCTGCGTCGGCCCAACACCGACGCCATTGCCACCATGGCGATCGAGAACTACCAGGAAATGCGCGCCTCGGTGCTGGCACCCGCTTTTGCGGCCCGCCGCCAGCTCGCCCTCGATCTGGAGCGGCGCTTTCCCGGGCGCTTTGTTCCGCGCTACTCGCTGGTGATGTTCCACGCCGAGATCCCCTACGCCGAAGCCCTGCGCCGCGGCGCGCTGCAGGAGTCTGTGCTCGATGCGCTGCTGGCCGCCCGGGTCGGCGCCGCTTCCGCGCTGGCCGCGAGCCTCGTGGATGATAGCGGCCTGTAGGCGCAATGTGACGACCATAAACGCATCGCAGGCTGTCGGAGGCTGGCGACGGATATGCGCTTTAGAGACTGTCTGCGGCTCAATGTGCGTTGACTGCGTAGGCCGTGGAATCCGCAAAGAAAAGAACCGCTTCCATGTGGCAGGCCGCCACGGGCTTGCCGTCGACCAGGTTGGGTCGTACCTCGCCCACCTTCGCAGCGTGAACCGCAAAGGTATCCTTGCCGACATCACCTGATGACTGGATCAGATTGACCGATTGATACACGCCATGTGCATTGACACAAACATTCAACAACGACACGTAATACAACGCGTTGGGCGGACTCACCTGGTGCCCCTCAAGCAGCGATCTCTCGTAGTGCTCATAGGCGACGTCCTCAATGCCGTCGCCACGGCTTAGACTGTAGGGATCCATGAAATCCGTTTCGAAGCGCTCACCACTACTGAGTCGCAGCGTGCCGGCGCCCGAAGATTTACCGGCGACAAAATCTCCCTCAAATGTGCTGCCACTCGAATATCGGTATACGCCGTGCCCTTCATAGCGACCGTCGACGAACCCGCCTTCGTAACGCGCACCGGATGGATTCTGATAAACGCCGTGACCGTCGGCACTGCCGCCCTTGAGTTCTCCGCGATAGACTCCGTTGGGCTTGCCACGGAGAAACCACGAGAGCGTACCGCCGCCCGCTGCATAGCCGCCTGGGCAGTCACCCGACCAAGTGGCGTATTCGTTGGGAAGCGGATGGGGGTTTGAAACCTTGCAGCCTCTAACGTCTGCGATCCACCCTGGATGAGCGGCGATGGCGTTCGTCGTGGCCAGGAAAAGCGCGCCGTAGAGAACGTATTGCCTCATTAATGGGGTCATCAGGACCTTCCTTCGCCCGATCTGTGTCAGCGTATACGCCGAAACACACGCGCAAGCTGCGTCGGGCCGCGGTGGTTCGTAGCTACCGGGGCGCGGCTGCTAAGCCCGCTCACCGCCATGTTCAAACCCGTTCCAGCGTCTGGAAGGTCATCGGCCATTCGTGGCGCGCATCCGCCGGGTGCTCGATGCGCTCAACCTCGCGCCACTGCGCGGCATCGAATTCCGGGAAGCGCACGTCGCCACGGGCGTCCACGTGTACCCGGGTCAGTTCCAGACGAGTCGCCAGCGGAAACGCCTGCGCGTAGACCTCGGCTCCACCAATCACACACAGCTGCGCCGCGTCGGCGCAGCGAGCCATCGCCGTGGCCAGGCTGGCCACCGGCTCGATGCCCTCGGGAAAGGCCCGCGCGCTGCGCGTCAGCACGAGATTTCGCCGTCCGGGCAGGGCCCGGCCGATCGCCTCGAAGGTACGCCGGCCCATCAGGATCGGGCGGCCCATCGTCAGGGCCTTGAATCGCCGCAGGTCGTCGGGCAGGTGCCAGGGCAGTGTGCCGTCCCGGCCGATCACGGCATTGTCGGCGAGCGCAGCGATGATCGACACTCTCAAAGTTCGACCTGGGTCGCCAGCACGATCACGCGTTTTTCCGGCATGCGGAAGAATTCCGCGGCCTGGGTGCTGCGCCGCTGCATCCAGGCGAACACCCGGCGGCGCAATCCCTGGTAGCCGGCGCGCGGACGCGGCGCAACCAGGTGCCAACCGAGGAAGAACGAACAGTCCTGGCCGAACAGTTTCAGGCCCCTGATGCGGCAGTGCTTCAGGGCCTCGCCCACGTCCGGCGTCTCCATGAATCCGAAGCGCGCGGTGACCAGGTGCACGCCCTCCTGCAGGGTCTCGAGGCGCACGCGATCGGTCGGATCCTGGCGCGGGGTGCGCACAAACTCCATGTTGAGAAAGACGATGCGCTCGTGCGCCACGTGATTGTGCTCGAGGTTGCGCAACAGTGCGGTGGGCACGAAGCGCGGCTCACTGACCAGGAAAACCGCCGTGCCCGGGACACGCGTGGCGTGTTCCAGCAATTGCGGCAGATTCTTCAACGGCACCGCCATCTCGCGCAGCGCCGCGCGCAGCAGGCGACGGCCGGAGCGCCAGGTCATGAACACGCCAAAAAGCAGCGTGGCGAACAGCAGCGGCACCCACGCACCCTGCATGAACTTGGCCAGATTGGCGATGGTATAGGTGGCATCGATGACCACCAGAGGTCCGAAGCTCAGGATCACCTGCCACGCCGACCAGCGCCAGCGCGATGCCGCCAGCACCATGCCCAGCAGTGTGGTCACGCCCATCGTGCCCGCCACGGCGGCCCCGTAGGCACCGCCGAGCGCGTCGGAGGAACCAAAGCCGATCACGAAGATGCAGACCGCCGTGAACACCAGGGTGTTGACGATGGGCACGTAGATATGGCCGTGCTCGCGCGCCGAGGTCTGCAGGATGCGCAGTCGCGGCAGCAGGTCGAGCTGCACGGCCTGACGGGTCACCGTAAACGCGCCCGTGATGGTCGCCTGCGAGGCGATGATCGCGGCGAGCGTCGCCAGCACCACCATCCACGGCAATAGCGGGAGCGGCACCAGCGCAAACAGCGGCTTGTGGGCCGCGGCGGCATCGGTGAGTACCAGCGCACCCTGGCCGAAATAGCTCAGCAGCAGCGCGGGCCAGACCATGGCGAACCAGGCCAGGCGCACCGGCCCTTTTCCAAAGGATCCCATGTCGGCGTAGAGCGCCTCACCGCCCGTCACGGTCAGAAACACGGCGCCGAGCAGGACCAGCGCGACCGCCTGATGAGTGTAGAGCAGCTCGAAGCCATAGCGCGGATCGAGCGCGGCCAGCACCTGGGGATTGCGCACGATGGCCTGGGCCCCGGTGTATGCGAGCACCACGAACCACAGCAGCATGATCGGCCCGAACAGGCGCCCGACGCGTTCGGTGCCACGGCGCTGGATGGCGAACAGCAACGCGATGATCACCAGCGTCACCGGCACCACGAACCGGGAAGTTTCCGGGCTGAGCAGTTCCAGGCCCTCCACCGCGCCCAGCACCGAGATGGCCGGCGTGATCAGCGCGTCGCAATAGAACAATGCGGCGCCCATTACGGCCAGAGCGATGATCGCCCGGCCCCAGCGCGGCGCTTCCTCGAGCCGGCGCTGCACCAGCGCAAACAGCGACAGGATGCCCCCTTCGCCTTCATTATCCGCACGCATGATCAGCACGACGTACTTGAGCGTGACGACGATCAGCAGGCTCCAGAACAACAGTGACAGCACGCCCAGCACCGTCCCCGGGCGCTGCGTGACGTCGCCCGTCGCATTCAGCGCCTGTTCCAGCGCATACAGCGGGCTGGTGCCGATGTCGCCGTAGACGACGCCAATCGCGCCGAGTGTGGCCGCGAACGACAGGCGCCGCCGGCTCATGGGCGCCGCGTCCGGGTGCGCGCCGCCCGCCGGGATCGCGGCCGTACCGGCGCTCGCAGCATCGTCCCCCGGCAACTCTCCGCCCCGCAGCGACAGGCGTACACCGCATCGATGTCCGGCGGATCACTCCGATCGCGCCGGATCGAATAATCGTAGCTCAGCTCCTCACCCGGCTGGATGGTGCGGATCGCCTCGACGAAGACGCGCCGCTGTTCGGTCACCGCTTCGCAGTTCGGTTCACAACCGTGGTTGATGAAGCGCGCGTCGTTGCCGCCGGTGCCCGCGTCGATCACGACACCGCGGTCCACGACGAACAGGAAAGTGTGGCTGTCGCGGCTGGACTTGCGCTCATAGCGGCGATCCGCTTCGCGGTGGGATACGCGCTCGCCGAGGTATTCGACGACGCGCGTGCCCCTGCGGATCCGGCGGATCGCAAACACACCGAGGCCGTGCACGGCAGAGCGGCGCACGCGGAACCAGGCCGGCCTGGCGCGGCTCATACGGCGATCGGCGCCCGGATCGCCGGATGAAACTGGTAATCCACGAATTCAAAGTCCTCATAGCGATACTCGAACAGGCTCGGCGCCCGCCGCAGCGCGAGGCGCGGCAACGGATAAGGCGTGCGGCCGAGCTGCAGTTCGGCCGGTCCGATGTGGTTCAGGTACAGGTGGCAGTCGCCGCCGGTCCAGATGAATTCGCCCGGTTGCAGATCGCACTGCTGCGCCATCATGTGAGTGAGCAGCGCGTAGGAAGCGATGTTGAAGGGCACGCCCAGGAACACGTCGGCGCTGCGCTGGTAGAGCTGGCAGGAGAGCCTGCCGGCGGCGACGAAGAACTGGAACAGCGCATGGCAGGGCTGCAGCGCCATGCGCTCCAGCTCCCCGACATTCCACGCACTGACGAGGATGCGCCGCGAGTCCGGGTCGCTGCGCAACAGCCGCAGCGCCTCGCTGATCTGGTCGATCCGGCGGCCGTCGGCCGTGCCCCAGCTGCGCCATTGATGCCCGTACACCGGCCCGAGCTCGCCCTGCGCGTCGGCCCATTCATCCCAGATGGTGACGCCGTGATCGCGCAGGTAGCCGGTGTTGGTGTCGCCGCTCAGGAACCAGAGCAGTTCGTGCACCACCGCCGGCAGGTGAATTTTCTTGGTGGTCACCAGCGGAAAGCCCTCGCCCAGGTCAAAGCGCATCTGGTGACCGAACAGGGCCAGGGTGCCGGTGCCGGTCCGGTCGCCCTTGGGCAGGCCGCTCGTGCGGGTCGCGCGCAGCAGCTCGAGATAGGCCTTCATGGACTGCCGCCGCCCGGCCCGGCTCCGGCCTGGAAATTGCCGGAAGGCTGCGGCCACCTGCTGCCCAGCGTGAGCAGAATGAGTCCGGCGGCCAGCAGCGGCAGGGAAAGCAGCATGCCCATCGTCAGCCATCCGCCGGCCAGGTAGCCGATCTGCGCATCCGGCAGGCGCACGAACTCCACACTGATGCGCGCGATCGCGTAGCACAGCAGGAACAGCGCCGAGGGCAGGTAGCGGGGCCGGGGCCTGCGCGTGTACCACCACAGCACCGAGAACAGCACCAACCCCTCGAGCCCGGCCTCGTAGAGTTGCGAGGGATGGCGGGCGATGAGCGGCTCGCCCGGCGATTCGCTCACGCGCATGCCCCACCAGCCATCGGTCGGCTTGCCCCACAGTTCGCCGTTGATGAAGTTGCCGATGCGCACCGCCAGGATGCCGATGCCGGGGAGCGGTGCGGCGAAGTCGGCGACATCCCAGACGCGCCGCCCGCCCTGGCGCGCGAACAGGGCGACCGCCGCGAGCACGCCGAGAAACCCACCGTGGAAGGACATGCCGCCCTCCCAGAGCTTCAGCGGATACCAGGGGTCGGCGCGCCACATCGCCTGGCCGTAGAACAATACATAACCCAGGCGGCCGCCGAGGATCGTGCCGAGCATGGCGTAGAAAATGAAATCGTCGACCGCGCGCGCACTCCATGTGGAGCCCGGCTGCGCCGCGCGGCGCCGCGCCAGCGCCCAGGCGGCCGAGAACGCCACCAGATACATGACGCCGTACCAGTGAATGCGCAGCGGTCCGATCGCGAGGGCAATCGGATTGATATGCGGGTAGGTCAGCATCGGGGCGGCAATTCTAACCTCAGAGCGGCCCTAGGCCCGCGTGACCCGGCAAAAAAACGCCTTCAGATAGCGTGTTTCGGGGATCGCCGGGTGCATGGGGTGGTCGGGCGACTGGCCGCCCACCGCCAGCACCTGCGCGAAGCGGCTGCTGTGGCGCGCGGCGGCCTGGATCAGCCGGACCAATTCGTCACCGGTGAGGTGAAACGAGCAGGAGCAGCTCACCAGCAGCGCATCGCGTTCGAGCAGCCGCATGGCCAGCTGATTGAGCTTGCGATAGGCCGCCTCTCCGCGCGCCTGATCCTTGCGCCGCTTGATGAAGGCCGGCGGATCGAGCACCACCACATCGAAGCGCTCGCCCTCGCGCTGCAGTTCGTCGAGCGTCTCAAAGGCGTCGCCGCGGCGCGTGCGGACCACGACGCCGTTGGCCACCGCGTTGGCCTCGGCAGCGGCCAGTGCGGCTTCCGAGGAATCGACGCACAGGGCCTCGCGCGCCCCGCAGCGCAGGGCCGTGATCGCCCAGGCACCACCGTAGCTGCACAGGTCCAGCACGCGCACGCCCGGCCACAGCAGGCGCCGGAACAGCTCGCGGTTGGCGCTCTGATCGTAAAACCAGCCGGTTTTCTGGGCCGCGGTGAAGGGCACGCGGAACTGCAGGACACCCTCGATGACCTGCAGCTCTTCCGGGCTCTTGCCGAGCCCCGTGATCACCTGCCGGGGCAGCTGCTCCAGATCGCGCGCACCGCCGTCGTTCTTCCAGACGAGCGCCTGGGGCGCAAGCACTTTGTCGACCGCAGCTTCGATCTCGCCGCTCAAGGCCTCCATGCCCGCCGTGGCGATCTGGCCGACGATCACCTCACCGTAGCGATCGAGCACCAGGCCGGGCAGGCCGTCGCCCTCGCCGAAAACCCAGCGGTAATGCGGCACCGCGTAGTGCCGCTCGCGCAGCGCCAGAGCCACTTTCAGACGGTGCACCAGCAGGGAGCGATCCGGCGGGTGGACGGGGCTGCGGCTGAGCAGGCGCGCGCAGATCAGGGCATGCGGGTTCACGTAGGCGTATCCCAGGAACTGGTCCCGCCAGTCCTCCACCCGGGCGTGGGCGCCGGGGGCAAAGGCCGTCAACGGCGTAGCCGCGATATCGACCTCATTGGAGTAGACCCACAGGTGCCCGGCGCGCAGCCGGCGATCCTCGCCCCGCTTCAGCCGCAGCCGCGGCAGGGCCGGCTCGGCAACGCCCAGCGGTGCCTCTTCGGCAACCGCCGGCATGGGATGGTCTGCGCTCATGGCTGCTCAGCTCTCGCGTATAGTGCCCATTCTACTCAATGTGCGACGCACGCCCCTGAGCCATGCCTGAGTCAGGCCACAGCAACCGGCTGGCGGCAGAAACCAGTCCCTATCTGCGCCAGCACGCGGGCAACCCGGTGAACTGGTACCCCTGGGGCGAGGCGGCGCTCGCCCTGGCCCGGAGCGAGCGCCGGCCGATCCTGCTCTCGATAGGCTACGCGGCCTGTCATTGGTGCCACGTGATGGCCCACGAATCCTTCGAGGATGAGGCCACTGCGGCGCTCATGAACGCGCGCTTCGTCAACATCAAGGTCGATCGCGAGGAGCGCCCCGACCTCGATCGCCTCTATCAGCTGGCGCACCAGATGCTGACGCGCCGTGGCGGCGGCTGGCCGCTCACCATGTTCCTGATGCACGAAGACCAGCGGCCCTTCTTCGGCGGCACCTATTTTCCGCCCCAGCGGCGCCACGGCCTGCCCTCCTTCGGGGAACTGCTCACGCAGGTCGCCGACTACTACCGCGATCATGAAACCGAGTTGCGCGGCAGTGCGCTCGCCGTCGCGCGTGCGCTCGAGGAGCTGCAGCCCGCGCCGGCACCCGGCACGCAGAGCCTCGATGCTGCGCCCCTGCGCAGCTGCGGGGCGCAGCTGGAGCGCAGTTTCGATCGCGAATGGGGCGGTTTTGGCGGTGCGCCGAAATTTCCGCACGCCCCGCTGGTGCAGCGCTCGCTCCGTGACTGGCACGCCAGCGCCGGCGCGGACGTGCCGGACCTGCAGGCCTTGTACATGGCGACCCTGACGTTGACTCGCATGGCCGAAGGGGGCCTGTTCGACCAGCTGGGTGGCGGCTTCTACCGCTACAGTGTCGATGGACAGTGGGCAATCCCGCACTTCGAGAAAATGCTCTACGACAATGCGCTGCTGCTCGGTGTGTACGCCGAGGCGGCCTGCGCCACCGGCGAGGCCCTGTTCCGGGAGATTGCCGGCCGCACCGCCGACTGGATGCTCACCGAGCTGCGCGCGGCGGGCGGCGCATTTTACTCCAGCCTCGATGCCGACGCCGGCGGTGTCGAGGGCAGCTACTACGTTTGGGACAAGGCCGCGGTCAGGGCCGCGCTGAGTGGGGAGGAATACACCGTGTTCGCCGCCCACCATGGCCTGGATCGGCCGCCCAATTTCGAGCACCACGCCCATCATCTGATCGTGGCCCAGCCGCTCGAGGCCTTGGGCCAGGCCGGCCACGGCAGCCAGGCACAGCTCGCCTCGCTCCTCGCCTCGGCCCGCGCCAAATTGCTGGCCCTGCGCGAGCAGCGAACGCATCCGGCACGGGATGACAAGATCCTCGTCAGCTGGAATGCGCTGGCGATCCGCGCTCTGGCCACCGCCGCGCGCGTACTCGATCGCCCCGAACTGGCGCTTGCGGCCACCGCGGCACTGCGCTACCTGCGTGCGCAGCACTGGCGTGGCGGCCGCCTGCTGGCGACCAGCGGCGGCGCGGAAGCGCGGCTCAATGCCTACCTCGACGACTACGTATTCCTGGCCGACGCCATCCTCGAACTCGCCACCGTGCGTTTCGACGCCGGCGAGCTGCAGTTCGCCTGCGAACTGCTCGAGGTCGTGCTCGGTGCCTTCGCCGATGAGCGCCATGGCGGCTTCTATTTCACTTCGGCGGATCACGAGACGCTCATCAGCCGCCCGAAGTCCTTCGGCGACGAGGCGCTGCCCGCCGGCAACGGCATCGCCGCCATCGTGCTGCAGCGGCTGGGCTTCCTGCTGGGTGAAGGTCGCTACCTGGCGGCGGCCGAGCGCACCCTGCGCGCCGCCTGGCAGGCCATGCAGGAATATCCGCCCGGCCACGCGAGCCTGCTGCAGGCGCTCGAGGAGCTTCTCACGCCTGTCGAGATCGTGATCCTGCGCGGCCCCCTCGCCGTCATCGAGCCCTGGCGCCAGCAGCTCGCCGCGCTCTACGCTCCACGGCGCGTGGTGCTGGCGATTCCTGCACCTGCCGATCGCGCGCAGACTGACGCGGTGCAGACGGACGCGGCGCTGCCCGCCGCCCTCGCCGCCAAGCACGCGCTCCCGGGCGGCGCCGCCTACGTGTGCCAGGGCAGCCAGTGTTCGGCGCCGGTGACTTCCCTGCCGGCCCTGCTCGAGCTACTCGGCCAGCGCGCCTAGCTGCAGTCAGCGGGCGAACTCGCCGCTGGAAAAATCGGCGAGCGCCTGCTCGATCTCGGCGCGGGTATTCATCACAAAGGGTCCGTACTGCACCACCGGTTCGCCCAACGGGCGCGCGACCAGCAGCAGTGCGCGCGCTTCCTGATCACCCGCCCGCAGCGCGATGGTATCGCCAGGCGAGAGCGCGCCGGCGCAGTGCGGCCCGACCGCCTTGCGGTCCGGTCCCACGCCGAGGCTGCCTGCATAGACATAGAGGCAGGCGGTGTAGTCTGCGGGAACGACGGTGCTGAATGCCGCACCGGCCGGCAGGACCAGGTCAGCCAGCAGTGGATCGGTGGTCAGTCCCTGGATCGGTCCGCGCGTCCCGGCCGCATCGCCGGCGCCGGCGCGCAAGGTGCCGGCGATGACTTTCGCCGTCACGCCCTGCGCAAAGCCCGCGGCCGGAATCTCGGCCGCCGGAATATCGCGGTAACTCGCGGGTTTCATCTTTTCCGAGCCGGGAAGATTGATCCACAGCTGGAAGCCGTGCATGCGGCCGCGCTCCTGCTGCGGCATCTCGGAGTGCACGATGCCCCGCCCCGCGCTCATCCACTGCACACCACCGCTGCGCAGTTCGCCACGATGGCCGAGATGGTCCTCGTGGCGCATGTGGCCCTCGAGCATGTAGGTGACGGTCTCGAAGCCGCGGTGCGGGTGCGGGGGGAACCCGGCGATGTAATCGCTGGGATCGTCGGAAGCGAATTCATCGAGCATCAGGAAGGGGTCGAGCTTCACCGGACTCCCCTGGCCGATGCTCCGGCGCAGGCGGACGCCGGCACCGTCGGAAGTGTCGCGCGCGGGAATCAGCTGCAGCACAGTACGCTCGGTCATCGCTCCAATCTGGCGGCGGCCCGTGCGAAAATCAAGCCCGGGCCGAGCCGCCGGCGCGTGTCATGCCGGCGCTCACGGACGAGTCGCTGGCGGCCGCGTGGCGGCGGGACCGCCGGCTGGATGGCGGCGGCGAGCCTGCTGCCCGCCGCATCCACTGAGCAACGTCGCTAACGCTTCTCCATGATCGCGGGCTCTCCGTCGGACCATTTTATGACCGGAACGAGAAATGTCGCGACCGGCTCCGGATCGCCCTGCGCGGCAAATATCGGCGAGCCGCTCAGATTGGCGCCCCAGGCGGCGCTGTCGGTGTGTCCCATGAAGAACATGAGATGCGGATGCCAGTGGCCGCCGGCGTCAGACAGGTATCCCTGCTTCGACATCATGTAGCACATCGCCCCCGGCTCCGGCATCGTATAGGTGCCTGCCGCAAGGGCGGCCTTGGTTCGATCTCGCATGTCGGACTTCGAGACGCCCGCGATGACCCATTTCGTTCTTTCGAGATAGGCGGGAAGGACGGAGTGGGCCGCGGCAGCGTTGAAGCAGATCGGCGCGCGAAGTTTGGCGTTCCAGAACTCGGCGTCGCCAAATCCCGCAGCCCACGACCGCTCGACCAGGCAGACGAAGCCATTGCTTCCCTTGACGGCTGTTTCGTAGTCGCGATCGCCGAGCGTTAGAACTTCTGCATCAGCGGAAATCGAGGCCGGCGCTGCGCTCCGTGCCAGCGTGATCTCGTCGGCCGGACTCGCCATCCGGTATTGCGTGAGGGGCGCCATGGCCGGATACGCGGCTTTTGCGTCCTCGGCAGCGGCCGGACCCACCGCGCCTAACAATAAAGCCAGTCGGCATAACGGCCCGATCTGCCATCCTTTTGGCTGCATAAACCACCTCACCCCGTCATGACTATGCTGTGCGGCTACGTCTGCCCCATTCGATACGAGCGTGCCTCGACCCTCAGCGCCAGCTCACTGTGGATGACCCGCGAGACGCTGTGGGGCGGGACTGCGGCGAGATCGGCGGCCTGTCGCAGGGTTGCCGGCGCCTTGGATGATCTCATGGCGACAATTCCACTGCACGGCTGTGGAGACGGTCGCACACGACGCTCCGTGACGGGCAGGCTCTGCGGTCAGCGATCTTGCCATGCGGGAGCGAGCGCGTCCGCCGCGACGGCCAGCGCACCGAGCGGACCGGCCCAGATCTCGCAGGCCCGGCGGCCGGACACAGTCCGCGATCTGCGCACCGACCTCGGGCACCTCAATGTAGTGGTTGAGGCTCTGCTGCAGCTCCCGCCGCAGGCGATCGAACAGGTGCGCCTGACCGTTCATCACCCCGCCGCCCAGCAGAATGCGCTGCGGTGCGGTCGCCAACACGAGCGTGTGCAGCAATTGCCCCAGCGCATGGGCGACGAGTTCCCAGGCTGGGTCATCGGGCGGCAGCTCCGCGGCGCACCGGCCCGTGCGGCGCTCGATCGCCACTGCTGAGGCCAGGCCCTCGACGCAGTCGCCGTGAAAGCTGCAGGCGCCCTTCCAGCCGTCACCGGCACGGCGCACGACCCGGATGTGGCCCAACTCGGGATGCGAGAAGCCCCGCGCCGGTCGCCCGCCCACCACCAGACCCACCCCGATACCGGTGCCCACCGTGACGTAGGCGTAACTGTGGCAGCCTCGGGCCGCGCCCCAGCGGCCCTCCGCCAGCGCCGCACCGTTGACGTCGGTGTCGAAACCGACGGGTACCGGACAGGCGCGGGACAAGGGGCCCAGGACATCCGTGCGCCGCCAACCCGGTTTGGGGGTCGAGGTTATGAATCCGTAGGTCGCCGACGTCGTGTCGAGATCGAGGGGGCCGAAGCTGGCAACGCCCAGCGCGGCGATCGGCCCGTGGGCGCTGCGCCAGTCCTTGAGTACCGCAGCCATACGCTCAATCGTCACGGCCGGATCGGCGCCGGTGGGGAGCGAGGCTTGGGCTAGAATATGATCGGGACCGGTTCCCAGCAGGCAGACGCACCGGGTACCACCCAGTTCCACCCCGCACAGCACAGGCACAGGAGCGCTCATCGGCGCCCGGACGCGCACGCACCGGCGGTACGGATCTCCTGAAAGACGATTGCGGCGTTCCTCATCTGCTGCGTGTCCGCCGAGCGCCGCGGCCTAGGCCTCTACGCCACCCGCATCACCGGCGTGGCGATTGACCGCGACGACGGTGGCCTTCGGAAAGAAATTGAACTCCGAAGCGCTGGCCCAGGTGTAGGCGCCCATGGCACGGCCGACGATCAGGTCACCGGCGCGCAGCTCCGGCAGCCGCAGGTCCTCGGCGATCACGTCGATGCTGTCGCAGGTGGGCCCGGCCAGGACCGAGGGCAACAGGGGACCCTCGCGCAAGGCTTCAACCGGATAGCGCGCATGATCGTAGAGCTGGCCGCTGTAGGAACCGTAGAGGCCGTCGTCGAGGTAATACCACCAGTGCCCTTCGCGGCGGGCGCGGCCCATCACCGAGGCCACGCCGATGGCGGCAGGGCCGGCGATGAAACGGCCGGGCTCCGCGATCACGCGCAGGCGCTTGGGCAGCTGGCCCAGAGTCCGGCGGATCGGCGCGCAGAAGCGGCCGATGTCCGCCGCGCCCCTGCCATAGTCGATCGGAAAGCCGCCGCCGATATCCAGCGTGTCGCACTCACCCAGCCGCTCGCGCCGCGCGGCGCGGAGCAGCAGCGCGCAGGCCGCGATCGCCTCGACGTGCTTGTGGGCGTCGGCGGCCTGTGAACCGACATGGAATGAGAATCCGCGCAGCCCGATGCCGAGCCCGGCCGCCAGCCGCGCCAGCGGCAGCGCGTCTTCCACGTCGCAGCCGAACTTGCGCGACAGGTCGCAGACCGCTCCCGGACTGCGGAACGACACCCGCAGCAGCAGTGCTGTGCGGGCGGCGTAGGCGCGAAACTTGCGCACCTCGTCGGGATTGTCGGCGACGAAGGTCCGGATGCCGTATTCGAGCGCGTTGCGGATATCACGATCGCACTTGATCGGATGGGTGTGTATGCACCGCACCGCGTCGATGCCGAGACGGGCGACGAGTTGCACCTCGCCGCTGGTCGCCAGGTCGAGGCCTCCACCCTCCCCGGCAACGGCTTGCACGACCGCAGGGTGCGGCAGGGGCTTGAGCGCGTAATGCAGGTCGACTCCGGGTAGCGCCCGCTTCAGGCGGCGGTATTGCGCCCGCACCCTGGCGCAATCGACGATCAGGAGCGGCGAGCCGAATTCGGCGACCAGCCGGCGAATCTGGCGCGGCTCGAAGGGATCGATGGATTTGCGGCTCACGGCGCGTCGCCAAGGTCGATAGGCGCCGCGACTTCGCTGCCTCCAGTCTGGTCCGGATGACTCGCCGCCGCGGCCCGCGTCAGCCGGTCGCGCACCGCATCCCAGCGTTCGTCGGCGGGAATGTCCTGCACCAGCAGGCAGACCGTTCCCGCCTTGTCCAGGCTGCGCAGGTGCGCGTACAGATCGTGCGCGTAGGCGTCGAGCCGGGTGCCCGCGTTCACCCAGGTGACGGACGGGTAACTGCCCAGTGGCGGGCGCTGCGCGAGCACGCCGATGCGCACGCCCTCGCGCGAAAGCTCGGCGGTCAGGCGCTCGAGCTGTCCGGCGGCCACGAGGCGGAGCGGCGTCACCGGCGCGTAGTGCGCCTTCGCCGAGCCCGGCACCCGCGGTGCATCGGGCGAGGGCCCGCTCGCGACCTCCCCGACCTCGCGCCGCAGCTGCGAGAGCGTGATTTGCCCGGGCCGGAGCAACCGCACTTCACCGTGCAGACAGGCGACGATGGTGGACTCGAGCCCCACGCGGCACTCCCCGCCGTCGAGCACCACCCGCACCGCCTCGCCAAACTCCTCGCGCACGTGCTCGGCGCGCGTCGGACTCACATGTCCGTAGCGATTGGCCGAGGGCGCGGCGATGCCGCCGCCGAAAGCGGTCAGCAGCTGCTGCGCCATGGGATGCGAAGGGACTCGCACCGCGACCGTGTCCTGGCCGCCGGTGATCAGCTCGGAGATGTGCTCCGCGCGCTGCAGGACCAGCGTCAGCGGTCCCGGCCAGAATTTCTCGGCCAGGCGGGTGGCGACGGCGGGCATTTCACGCGTCCAGCGGTGCAGGTAGCGTGCACTGTCCAGATGCACGATCAGCGGATGCGTGGTCGGCCGCCCCTTGAGCGCGAAGATCTTCTGCATGGCGGACTCGTGCTGCGCGTTGGCGCCCAGCCCGTAGACGGTCTCGGTCGGAAACGCCACCACATCGCCGTCGCGCAGCGCCTGCACGGCGGCGTCCAGCTCGATCTGCGTTGCCCTGACGGCCCTGGCCATGTGCGTATCCGGCTCCAGCCCGCTGCTACTCGAGCGCCACGCGCCGCCAGTCTCCCGCCTCGCGCCGCAATTCGTAGGCGGGCCAGTAGTGCCGGTCAAGCTTCAGCGTAATCAGCTCCGGCGCACCGTTGAGGGCCACCGTCCGGATCCGCAGCGAGGAGCGATCCGCCCGACCGCTGACCTGCCTGATGAAACTGTCCAGATCCGGAGTCGGCTGGCCATCCACTTCGATGATGCGGCGCCCGGGCACGAGGCCATAGCGGCTCGCCGGGGAGCCGAAGGCGTAATAGGCGACGTAAACGCCGCTCGGCTCGAGGCCGCGCTGGGCGCTGATGGCGCGGTGCGGCGCCTGCAGCGTGGCGCCGGCCCAGAGCAGCACGCGCTCCAGTTCATTGCCGCCGAGCGGGGCGGTCTTGACGGCCAGCGTATGTTCCCCGTCCGTGCGCCACACGGTCACCTGTACGATGTCGTGGGCCGCGACCGCCCGTTCTACATCGCGGAAGCGGGTGACCGGTTGGCCGTCCACGGCGAGCACGATGTCGCCGGTACGAAGCAGGGCCGCCGCCGCCGATCCGCCCACGAGCCTCGCAATGCTGAGGACCTTGCGCTCGGCCGGATTGCTCTTGGCAATGCGCGCCATCCAGGAGCCACTCAGTCCGAGTCCGTGCGCCTCGGCCAGCGTCTGCGTGACGAACTCGGCCTCGAGCGAATGGAGTGGCGCGTCACGGCGCACGAGGTCCAGCGTCTCGGCGATCAGGTCGGCGGCCATGCCGTGGCTCTGCTGAACGAGCTCGCGGCCATTGTCCGAGGCAAAACTCGCCCACAGGCCGCGTACGCCGCCACTGCGGTCGGCGAGCACGCCGACGAGGTCTTCGGGCGCATTGACGAGCGCCGCCACTTCGATATTGCTGTCGCGGAAAGCAACCGAGCGGGACAGGGGCAGCATCAGCGGTTCGACCGAGGCGATCGCCGTCGCACGCGAACGCAGCTCACCGCTCCCGTCGATGCCGACGACGTCCACGTTCTCGCCGGTGCGGAGCGGCGTGGTCACCAGTCTGGCGGCCCGCACGTCCGTCCCTTTGATCAGCGCCGGGTCGTACTGCACCACCGCCAGGTTGTGGAGCGGGTGCACGTACACGACCTTGCCGGGAATCTCCACGGTGCCGCCAAAGGTCAGGCGCACGTCGCCGATCGAGACCGGCACGGTATTGCGATCGGTGATCACCAGTCCCCGGGCCGCGTCGATGATCAGGCCCGTGCCATGGTAGTTGCGCTCGCTCACGCCGGAGATCGGATAAGGCATGTCGAAGGTGATGCCCACCAGCGAGGGCACCAGCCGGCGCACCGCGGCATTCGTCGAGGTGGGGAGCGGTGCCACGCCGCCGGTCGGCGGCGGTGCCGGCACGCCGGCCGGGAGCGCGGTGCAGTCCCAGAAACCGGTGGCGTCGTTGCGCTCGCAGTGGCGCGCCGGAAACCAGCGGCGATCCATGTGCACCGAACGGAGCTCGCCGTGATTGGGATCGTCGATGGTCAGGTAGCGGACCGCGAAGCGCGCACCGTCGCCCCGCGTGGCGATCGCGGCTTCGAAGTCCGCCAGCGTCGCCACCGGCTTCGAATCGACCTCGGTGATCACCGCGCCGCGCGGCACGCCCGCGGCGTCCAGGTTGTAGCCGGCGGAAGCGACGAACACGCCGCGTATCGGCAGGTGAAAATGCCGCGCCTCCTGGTACGACAGGGTGTGCAGGACCGCGTCACCGAGCTCCAGATAGGCGGCCGGCGTGATCGCATGCAGATCTTCCACCGTCAATTGCACGGCAAAGGCCTGACCGCCGCGCTCGAGCTCGAGCCGCACCGCGCTGCCGATCGAATCATCGAGCACCGCCTCCAGGGGCTCGAAGCCGCTCACCAGCGTGCCATTCAGGCGCACCAGCACATCGCCGGGCGCCAGTACCGCGGCACTGGCGGAACCGGGCTGCACATTCTCAACGACGAGCATGCCGGTATTGCGTGGTGCGCCGGCGCGCGCCGCCGCCTCGGTCTGCGGCTGCAGTCCGAGTCGCCGCAGCTCGTCGTAGGGGCGGTAGCGAAACTCGGTCTGCAGGGTGCCGCGGGTCACGGGCTGGCCCCGCTGGATCAGGCGCAGCGCCCGCTGCACCCGGCCCAGCGGCAGGTAAAAGCTCGAGGCTGCGCCCGTGGAACCTCCGGCGTTGAGCGCGACTACGCGGCCCTGCACGTCGACGACGGGCGAGCCGGAGGAGCCCCCGGAGGTCCCCGAAGCCGCCTGGATGTAGAAGGTATTGAAGTCGTTGTAGCGGCCGACGCCGTAATCGGGTGCCTCACGGTCGAGGCGCGCCAGGGTACCGGCGAGGATCGAGAGCTGCTCGCCGGCGTTGTTGCCCAACACGCGAATTTCGCGGCCAATCTGCGCACCCTCCGGCGCCAGTGGCAGGGCCGCCGGGGCGATGAAGCGCAGCTTCGCCGGATCGTAGCGGTAGATGCCGAAGTCGTGGACCGGGTCGCGGTAGACCGGATAGAGCTGCACTTCCTCGCGGTTCAGGAACGTGGCCTCGGCGGTCACCGGGCCAGGTGTCACGACGTGGCGATTGGTCAGGATCAGTCCGCGCTCGGCGTCGACCACGAAGCCGGTCGCCTGGGCCGAAGTGTTGTGCTCGGTATCGAAGGAGCGGGTCTGATCGAGCTCGATGGTCACGACACTGCGCGCCACGCGCTCGAGCGTGTGTGCCCACTCTTCACCCGCGCTCGTCGCCACGATGGCCGCGACCGCGTCAGCCGGGACCGCGCCGGGCGCAAGCGCGCCATTCGTGGCCGTGACGGCCACGACGGGCCAGATCAGCCCGAGCCAGCCGAGCCCACGCCACTGCCAATGCCCGAAACGTCGACGCCGATCACTCATGGTGCGTACCCGAAATTGTCCTGGAAGCGTGCGGCGAAGGCCGGCCAGTCGTACTGGTGCTGTTGCGTACCGTGATGCTCGATCTTGATGGCGCCGGCCAGCGAGGCGATGCGTCCCGTGGTCGGCCAATCCAGGCCGCGCTGCAGTCCGAGCAGGAGTCCGGCGCGGTAGGCATCGCCGCAGCCGGTCGGATCGGCGAGGCGCGTGGCGCGGGCGGCCGGGATGTCGTGGCGCACGCCGGCGGCGTAGATCCACGAGCCCTCCGCCCCACGCGTGACGACGAGCGCGCGTACGCCGCCCGCGATGTGCTCCAGCGACCAGCCGGCGCGTTCGGCGAGCAGGCTGCCCTCGTAGTCATTGACCGCGACCCAGGCGGCGCGCTTGAGGAAGGCACGCAGCTCATCGCCGCTGAACATCGGCAGGCCCTGGCCCGGATCGAAGAGGAAGGGAATGTCCGCAGCGGCAAACTGCTCGGCGTGCTCGAGCATGCCCTGGCGGCCGTCGGGAGAGACGATGCCCAGACGCACGCCGGCCGCCGCGCTCACCTGATTGAGGTGCGAGTGACTCATGGCGCCCGGATGAAAGGCCGTGATCTGGTTGTCGTCCAGGTCCGTGGTGATGTAGGCCTGCGCCGTGTATTCCTCCGGCACGGTGCGCACGTGGGTGAGCGCGATGCCGTGCTCGCGCAGCCACGCCTCATAGGGCGCAAAGTCGTGGCCGACCGTGGCCATGATCAGGCCCTCGCCCCCGAGCAGCTTGAGGTTATGGGCGATGTTGCCGGCACAGCCGCCGAAGGTCCGGCGCATCGCCGGTGCGAGGAAGGAGACATTCAGGACGTGAATGCGATCAGCGAGTATGTGGTCGCGAAACCGGCCCTGAAAAACCATGACCGTGTCATAGGCCAGCGATCCGCAGATCAGCGCCGTCATTCCTGTGCCCCAGTGGCCATCAGCGCTCCAGCAGCACCAGCGACCACACGACCGCCAGCAGGACGAATGCCATCAGCACGGCCGCCGAACCGATGTCCTTGGCGAGGCCCGCGAGCTCGTGGCGCTCGAAGCCGATGCGATCGACCGTGGCCTCGATGGCGCTGTTGAGCAGTTCGACGACCAGCACCAGCAGCACCGGAGCCACCAGCAGCGCGCGTTCGACGCCACTGTGCCCGAGCCACAGGCCCAGCGGTGCGGCAAGCAGCGCAAAGACCAGCTCCTGGCGGAACGCGGCTTCCTCGCGCCAGGCCCCGCGCAGCCCCTTCCAGCTGGAATCAAAGGCGCGCCACAGGCGCGATAGGCCGCGCGGCTTGCCGCGGTTCATCGCGTTCCGCCCTTCATCAGCCCGTCACCGGCCGATGGGCCAGATCGAGCTCGCGCGCCGCCCGCACGTCGTCCAGGCGCCGCACCGGCATGCGGTGCGGCGCGGTGCGCAGCTTCTCCGGCTCGCTGGCCGCCTCGCCCAGTATCGTGGCCATCGCGACGACGAAGGCGTCGAGGGTCTCCTTGCTCTCGGTCTCCGTCGGCTCGATCAGCAGGCATTCGGGCACCAGCAGCGGGAAATAGGTGGTCGGAGCGTGAAAGCCGTAGTCGAGCAGCCGCTTGGCCACGTCCATCGCCGTGACGCCCTGCTGCTGCGCCAGCGCCTTAAGCGTCAGGATGAATTCGTGGCTGGCGCGCCGCTGCGGATAGGCGGCCACGTAGCCCGCCTGCTGCAGGCGCGCCAGCAGGTAGTTGGAATTGAGCGTGGCGAATTCGCCCACGCGGCTCATGCCCTCGCGGCCCAGCATGCGCATGTAGACATAGGCGCGCAGCAGCACGCCCGCGTTGCCGTTGAAGCCGGTGAGCCGGCCGATTGACTGCGGCAGGTCCGCCTCGGCGAGCCAGCGGTAGCGCGCCGTCTCGCCCGCGCCTTCCCGTGCCACGACCGGCAGCGGCATGAAGGGCAGCAGGCGGGGCCCGACGCCCACGGCGCCCGCCCCCGGACCGCCGCCGCCGTGCGGCGTGGAGAAGGTCTTGTGCAGGTTCATGTGCATGACGTCGAAACCCATGTCTCCGGGGCGGACTTTGCCCAGGATCGCGTTGAGATTCGCGCCATCGTAGTAGAGCAGGCCGCCCGCCTCGTGCACGATGCGCGCCACCTCGGCAATGCCCCGCTCGAATATGCCGAGCGTCGAGGGGTTGGTGAGCATGATCCCGGCGGTGCGCGGGCCCACCGCGGCGCGGAGCGCCGCCAGATCGACATCGCCGTCGGGTCCGACGCCGATCTCGCGCGCCACGCAACCGCACATGGAGGCGGTCGCCGGGTTCGTGCCGTGCGCCGCCGTCGGCACGATGATCTCCACGCGCCCCAGATCCCCGCGCGCCCTGTGGTAGGCGCGGATCATGGCGACGCCGGCGAATTCGCCATGGGCGCCGGCCATGGGCGTGAGGGCCACGCCCCGCATGCCGGTCACTTCCATGAGCATCTCCTGCAACTCGTACATGCAGGCGAGAAACCCCTGGCTGTGAGCCCCCGTCGCCAGCGGATGGCGCCCGAGGAATTCGGGCAGCATGGCCGCCGCATTGCAGGCCCGCGGGTTGTACTTCATCGTGCAGGAGCCCAGCGGATAGAAATGCGTGTCGATCGAGAAATTAAGCTGCGAGAGGCGGGTGTAGTGACGCACGGTATCCAGCTCGCTCACCTCGGGGAGCGCGGGCGGACGCGCCCGGCGCAGGCTGGCCGGAATATCCGGCACGTTCGCTTCGGCGGGCGGCCACTGGCCGCGCGCGCCGCGCCCGGCACGTCCGCAATCGAAGATCAGCCGCTCGCACATGGGCAGGCTCATGCGACGCGCGCCTCCTTGAGCAGCTCCGACAGTTTCTGGGCATAGGCGGCGACATCGGCGGAACTGCGCGCCTCCGTGGCGCAGACCAGCAGCGCGTGACCGAGTTCCGGATAATTGAGCCCGAGATCGAAGCCGCCCTCGATGCCGTGGGCGGCGAGCGCCTCCAGGAGCGGCGCGACCGGGCGATCGAACTGCAGCACCGCCTCGTGAAAGCGCGCCGTGGCGAAGGCCGGGCGCACCCCGGGCAGGCGCGACAGCGCGCTCACGAGCTCCGCGGTGCGCGCCATGCAGCTCCGCGCGACGCGCTCCAGCCCCGCAGCGCCCATCATGGCGCAATAGATGGTGCCGGCGATCATCAGCAGTCCCTGATTCGTGCAGATGTTCGAGGTGGCCTTGCCGCGGCGGATATGCTGCTCGCGCGCCTGCAGGGTCAGGGCGAAACCCGGCCGGCCGTCGAGGTCGACGGTACGGCCGACGATGCGCCCCGGCATCTGCCGCACGTAATCCATGCGCGTGGCCATGAAGCCGAAGTACGGACCGCCGGAAGACAGCGGGCAACCGAGCGGCTGTCCGTCGCCGACCACGATGTCCGCGCCGCGCTGCCCCCAGCTGCCCGGAGCCTTGAGCACGGCCAGCGAGGTCGGGTTGACGACGGCAATCACCAGCGCGCCACGCGCGTGCGCCCAGTCGGTCAGCGCGTCGACATCCTCGAGGACGCCAAAGAAATTGGGCTGCTGGATTACCAGCGCGGTGACGTCCTGGCCCTCGCAGGACACGAGCGCCTCAGGCGCGGTCTGCCCGCTGGAGCGCACGTAGGCCAGTTCCTCCAGCTTGAGGCCCTGCCCGCCCGTGGCGGCCCGCGCCACTGCCCGGTAGTGCGGGTGCATGGTGCGCGGCATCAGCACCCGTGCCGCGCTCGAGCGGCGATTGGCGCGTACCGCCATCAGGCAGGCCTCGGCGACCGCGGTGGCGCCGTCGTACAGCGAGGCGTTGGCCACCTGGAGCCCGGTCAGCGCGGTGATCATCGACTGGTATTCGTAGATGGTCTGCAGCGTGCCCTGGCTGGCCTCGGCCTGATAGGGCGTGTAGGCGCTGTAGAACTCACCGCGCGCGACGATCGCCCACACGGCCGCGGGAATATGATGCTCGTAGGCCCCGGCACCGATGAAATTCAGCGGCCGTCCGTCCTGGCGCGCGCGCGCGTACATCAGCTCCATGACCTGCTGCTCATTCAGTCCCTCCGGCACGCCGGCGAGCGAGCGGACGCGCAGCTCGGCGGGGATTTCCTCGAACAGCGTCTCGATGTCCGGCGCGCCAATCGCGGCCAGCATTTCCTGGACGTCCTGCTCGGTGTGTGGAATGAAGGGCATGACTCTCGGCCCTTAAGCCTCAGCCGGCTTCGGCGACGGCGGTATAGGCTTCCGGGCCCAGCAGTTCGGCCGCGGCGAGCGGCCCGCTGAGTTTGAGGCGCATGATCCAGCCGGCGCCATAGGGATCCTGGTTGATCAGCTCCGGCGCTTTGGCCAGCGCCTCGTTCACCGCAATCACAGTGCCGGCGACCGGGGAATAGACGTCCGACGCTGCCTTGACCGACTCGACGACCGCGCACGCCTCTGCCGCCTGCAGCGCCCGACCGACCGCCGGCACCTCGACAAACACCAGATCGCCCAGGGCCTGCTGCGCGTGATCGCTGATGCCCACTTCCACCGTGCCATCGGCCCGAGCGCGGACCCATTCGTGGCTGCGTGCGTACTTCAGATCCGTCGGTATATTGCTCATCGCCTGCAGACTCCCGTGTGAACCGTGTGTGTCAATCGCAAACTCAGAGCTCGACCAGCGAGCGCCCGTGGCGCACGAAGGGTGGCTTGACGACGCGGGCCGCGAACGGCTTGCCGCGTACTTCCACCTGCACCTCGCCTCCCGGGCCGGCAGCGGCGGCGGGCAGGCGCGCGAGCGCGATCGATCGCGCCAGGGTGGGCGAAAAGGTGCCGCTGGTGACCTGGCCTTCACCCGCCGGGCTCAGCACCCGCTGATGCGAGCGCATCACCGCACGATCGGCGAGCAGCAGGCCCACGAGCTTGCGTCCGCCCGGCGCGGCGCGCGCGCGTTCGAGCGCCGCACGGCCGACGAATTGCCGGTCACCGGGCTCGAAGGCCACGGTCCACGCCAGGCCCGATTCCAGCGGATGAGTGCTCTCATCCATGTCGCTCCCATACAGATTCATGCCGGCTTCGAGCCGCAGGGTGTCGCGCGCGCCCAGGCCGCAGGACCGCACACCCCGCTCATTGAGCCGCTGCCACAAATCCACGGCGCTCGCTGCCGGCACCATCACCTCGAATCCATCCTCGCCGGTATAGCCGGTGCGCGCCACGAACCAGGCGCCGAGCTGCGCGCCGACGAAGGTCTCCAGGGCCAGCGCCGCCCGCGCCTCGTGCGGCGCCAGGAGGGAAGCGAGCGCCTCGCGCGCCTCCGGGCCCTGCACCGCCAGCATCGCCAGCTCGCGCCGCTCGCGCACCTCGACACCGAAAGGCAGCGCCCGGCCGCGGATCCAGGCCAAGTCCTTGTCGCGCGTTGCGGCATTGACTACGAGGCGAAACCACTGTTCATCGAGGAAGTAGGTGATCAGGTCGTCGATGATCCCGGCGTCTTCCCTGAGCATGCAGCCGTACAGCGCCTTGCCGGGCTGCGCCAGCCGCCGCACATCGTTCGCCAGCAGCTCGCGCAGGAAGGCGCGCACGCTCGCGCCGTGCAGGTCGATGACGCACATGTGGGAGACGTCAAACACGCCGGCAGCGCGGCGTACTGCATGGTGCTCCTCGATCTGCGAGCCGTAGGCGACGGGCATGTCCCAGCCGCCAAAGTCGACCAGGCGCGCGCCGAGCGCGACGTGCAAGTCGTACAGGGGTGTACGCAATGCCAAAATTATCTCCACCGCGTCCAAGCCCCTGCGGTGGGCGACCGTGCCACCGGGCCTGGCCGCTCTCCTGGAAACCGTCCGTAGGGGCCTGAATCATACCAGTTGCCCCGCCCGCGCCTCTACAATAGAGCCCATGGACACCCCACGGCGGTGCGCCCATCGTGGTTCAGTCGATGACCAATACCGACACCGCGGATATCGAGGGCACCGCCGCGCAGGTGCAGGCCCTGGCGCGCGCCGGCTCCGAGCTGGTGCGCATCACGGTGAACACCAGCGAGGCCGCCGCGGCGGTCGCGCCCATCCGCGAGCGGCTCGAGCGCGCCGGCGTCGGCGTGCCGCTGATCGGCGACTTCCACTTCAACGGCCACAAGCTCCTGCGCGAGCATCCGGACTGCGCTGCCGCGCTCGCCAAGTACCGCATCAACCCGGGCAACGTCGGCCGCGGCAGCAAGCGCGATCCGCAGTTTGCCGAGCTGGTCGAGTTCGCCTGCCGCTATGAGAAGCCCGTGCGGATCGGCGTGAACTGGGGGAGTCTGGATCAGGAGCTGCTGGCGCGGCTGATGGACGCCAACAGTGCACGGCCGGAGCCGCAGTCCGCCCAGCAGGTGTTGCGCGAAGCACTGGTGCTCTCCTGCCTCGAGAGCGCCGCGCGCGCGCAGGAGCTTGGACTCGGCGCCGATCGGATCGTGCTGTCGGCGAAGGTCTCGGCGGTCCAGGACCTGATCGCGGTCTACACGGAACTCGCCGCGCGCACCCACCACCCGCTGCACCTGGGGCTGACCGAGGCGGGCATGGGCAGCAAGGGCATCGTCGCTTCGAGCGCGGCGCTGGCGATCCTGCTGCAGTCGGGCATTGGCGATACGATCCGGATCTCCCTCACCCCGGAACCCAACGGGGATCGCAGGCGCGAAGTGATCGTCGCGCAGGAGCTGCTGCAGACGCTGGGTCTGCGCAGCTTCGCCCCGCTCGTGACCGCCTGCCCCGGCTGCGGGCGCACCACCAGCAGCTACTTCCAGACGCTGGCGCAGAGCATCCAGGAGCACCTGCGCCGCCGCATGCCCGAATGGCGGCGCACTCACGTCGGCGTCGAGAATCTGGCGGTCGCAGTCATGGGTTGTGTCGTCAACGGCCCCGGCGAGAGCAAGCAGGCCCACATCGGCATCAGCCTGCCCGGGACCGGTGAGCGTCCGGTGGCTCCGGTGTACGAGGATGGCGCCAAGACGGTAACGCTCAAGGGCGAGCACATCGCCGAGGAATTCCAGCAGCTCGTCGAGCAATACGTGGCGCGCAGTTTTCCGCCGCGCGCCGGCACGAACGGAGATCCGTCATGAGCAACCTGAGCGAAAAGCACTGCGTGCCCTGTGAAGGCGGCGTCGCCCCCCTGACGCGCGCCGAGGCCGAGGCGCTGCGCAAGCGCATTTCTGCCGCCTGGCAGCTCGATGCCGAAGGCAAAAATCTGCGGCGCGAGTACGGCTTCGTCGATTTCTACCGCACCATGAGTTTCGTGAACGCGCTGGCCCACGTCGCCAACGTCGAGGACCACCATCCGGATCTCGAAGTCGGCTACAACTACTGCCGCGTGCGCTACACCACGCACGCCATCGGCGGCCTGTCGGAGAATGATTTCATCTGCGCCGCCCGGATCGACGCGATCGCCTCGAGGTAAGCGCTGTCCGGCCCCGCGGCGGCGGCGGCCGCCGCGCCGCCGGGCGCTGCCGTCCGGTCTGCACAGGGCCGCTCAGAACCAGCTGTAGTTGAAGCTGACGCTGACCCGCTCGCCCCGGCTCGCGTTGGGCGGCACCTCGTGGCGGAGCCAGCTCTCGAAGAGCACCAGCTGGCCGGCCACGGCGGGCAGGGTGACCCAGCTGCGATTGGGCGTGCGCGCATGCACGGCGCGCGGCGGCGCGGCCATGAAGCGCTCGAGCCGCGGATCCTCGAATTTCAGCCCGGCGCTGCCCGGCGGTGTACGCACGTAGTAGGTGCCGCTGATCGTCGCCAGCGGGTGCAGGTGCAGGCTGTGCACGACGCGGGGTTGCATGATATTCAGCCAGCAATCAGTCATGGCCAGCTCGCGGCCGCGCAGATCCAGATCCAGCGAGCGCGCGAAACGGCTGACGTGGCGGGCCAGATGATCCTCGAGCCGGGCGAAGCTGGGCGAGATCCGCTGCAGCTGGCAGAGCGAATTGTACGAGGTGTAGCCGCCGGGATAGTTCTGCCGCGACCAGGCCCGGCCGGCGCGATCGTCGCGGCGCAGCTGCAGGCTTTCGCGCAGCAGCTGCCGATTCAGGGCCGCGGCGCGCGTGGACCCGAGCGTCGCGGTGTAGATCTGCGTGGCAAACAGTGAGCGTATCGGCATGCCCTAGCCTAACGAGTCCGGGCCTGCGGAGGGAACGGCGATCGGCCCGGCGCGAGTCCCCCCGATGCAGTAGATTATCGCAACTCCCGCATGGCTCGCCCCGAGGTGCGCATGTCCGAAGCCCGACGCTCGTTTGCCAGCGACACGATCACACCCATGGCTCCGGAAGTGCTGGAGGCGTTGGCCCGGGTGAATCGCGGTACCGCGCATTCCTATGGCGAGGACGCCGAGACGGCTCGCCTCACGACGCTGGCCTGTGAGCTGTTCGAGGCCGAGGTGGCCGTTTTTCCGGTCACGACCGGCACCGCGGCCAATGCCCTGGCGCTGACGGCCATCGCCCCGCCCTTCGGCGCGGTCTACTGCCACCGGCTGGCCCACATCAATACCGACGAGTGCGGAGCGCCGGAGTTCTATACCGGCGGCGCCAAGCTCCTGCCCCTCGACTCCGCCGACGGCAAGATCCGGCCCGCGCAGCTGGCCGCGCCGGTCGCCCACGCCCTGGAGATGGGCGTGCATCACGTGAAGCCGGCCGCTCTCAGCCTGTCCCAGGCCACCGAATGGGGTACGGTCTATACGCTCGCCGAAGTCACGGCGCTCGCCGCGGCGGCGCACACGCATGGCCTGGCCGTGCACATGGACGGCGCGCGCTTCGCCAACGCCCTGGTGCACCTGCACTGCAGTCCGGCCGCGGCCACGTGGAAATGTGGCGTCGACGTGCTGTCCCTGGGCGCGACCAAGAATGGCGCCCTCGCTGCCGAAGCGGTGATCTTTTTCAAGCCGGGACTGGCGCGAGATTTCGAACGGAACCGCAAGCGCGGCGGACACCTGTGGGCGAAGACCCGTTTTCTGAGCGCGCAGCTGAACGCCTGCCTGGACAACGGCCTGTGGCTGCGCCACGCCCGCACCGCCAATACGCTCGCGACCCGGCTCGCACAGGGCCTGCAGGGCTGCGGTATCGCGCTGATCCAGCTGGTCGACGCCAATGAGGTATTCGCCGCCTTTCCCGCGCCGCTGATCGCGGCGCTGCGCGCACAGGGTTTCGAGTTCTACGAATGGCCGGCGCCCCCGGGGCTGAACTCGCCCGTCGTGCGCCTGGTCACCGCCTTCGACATGCGCGAAGCGGACGTCGATGTCCTGCTCGCCGCGGTCAGGCAGGCATCGTGACCGCGGTCTGCGTTTCCGCGTCGTCAGTGCCCGTACCCTTGAGATTCAGGGTCAGCGTGGCAGCGGCCAGCATCAGGGCGAGCGCCACCAGGAACAGCAGCATCGCCGCACGCCCCGCCCGCGCGCTGTAGCCCGCGCCTGCGGCCCTCGCGAGGCCGCCGCCAATGATCGCCGCGCAGACCGACAGGAACCCGGCCGCCACCGCGGCAGCGAACAGCAGCATGGCGCCATCGGTGATCGGCGCGTCGATGTAGGCAAACCAGGCGAAGCCGGCGCCGAGCATGGCCAGGGTCAGTCCGGCGAAGCCGCCGCGCCCCGCGGCGCTGCGCTCCGCCGCGCTGCGCTCCGATGGCACGGGCGGCGTGGCATTCGCTGTGTTCATGTCCTGATTCTCGGGCACGGTTTCAGTCATCCTCGACCCATCGTGCCATCAATCGCTGCAGCACGGCCAGCAGGATGGGCCCGACGAAGATTCCGGCGATGCCGAAGGCCAGCAGGCCGCCGAGCACCCCGCCGAGCACCAGTATGAACGGCAGCTTGGCGCCGCGCTGGATGAGCCAGGGCCGCAGCAGATTATCGCCGACGGACAGCAGTGCCGCCCACACCGACAGCACGACCCCCGCGCCCAGCTGCTGGTGAAACATGAGCCAGAGTGCGGCGGGCACCAGTACGGGCAGCGGTCCGATCTGCATCACGCCCAGCACGAACATGAGCGACGTCAGCACCCCTGCCGCCGGGATGCCGGCGATCCACAAGCCGCAGCCGCCCAGGATCGATTCCAGCAACGCGGTGAGCACCACGCCGGCGGCGATCGCGCGCATCGTCTGGCCCGCGAGCACGGTACCTTCCTCCGCGCGCGTCCCGCCTACGCGCCGCGCCAGCTGTCGCGCCTGGATGGCGAGCGACTCGCCGTGCAGATAGAACACCGCGACCAGCACCAGCGTCAGCAGAAACTCCAGGGTGATGCTGCCGATCGTGCCCACGTGCTGGCTCAGCCACAGCGCCGCCCTGCCGATGTAGGGCCTGAGGTACGCCGCCCAGTGATCCGGTCCCTGCGCCACGGCCTGCTGCCACTGCGCGGCGAGTTGGCTGCCGTAAGGCAGGCGCGCCAGCCAGGCCGGCGGCCCCGGCCAGGGGCCCGCCAGCAGCCGGTTTCCCAGATCGCGCAGTTCCGGCAGGCGTGCGATCAGGGTGCCGAGCAGCAGCACCACCGGCCCGATGACCGCGAGCAGCAGGCCGGAGCTCATTGCTGCGATCGCCAGGCTCCGCCTGCCGCCGAACAGTTTCTGCAGGCGCAGCATGATCGGCCAGGTGGCGACCACGATGATCGTTGCCCAGAGGATCGCCGGCAGGAAGGGTCGCAACACGGCGAGCGCGCCGGCCACCAGCGCGAGCACGCAGGCCAGCAGGATGGCGTTGCTGATCGGACCGGAGCGGTACTTGCGCATGAAAGTCATCCGTCCCAGAGGCTCGGCGGGAGCCGCACTATATGACAGGCCGCCTCACCACGCCCGCGGGATGCGCGGCCGAAGAGCCGGCGGCGCGCCGGTGAAAGTAGATCCGGCCCGCGGCCCAGCGCATGGGCGCACTGGCCAGCGCCAGATTGAAAATCCAGTCGCGCTGCAGGTGATCGAATGTGAACCGCAGCATCCGCTTGAGGCGAAAGCGCGGGTAGCTGCGCACGAAGCGGCGCTGCGGATCGACACTGCGTCCGTGCAGGAATTCCGCCACCGCCTGTCCGGCGGCCAGGCCATGCACCAGGGCCGTGTGTATGCCGCCGGCCGTCACGGGGGAGACCAGTCCCGCCGCATCGCCGACCAGCAGCGCGCGCGGCATCGCCACCGGACGCACCAGACCACCACAGGGAATGAGGCCGGCGCGTATCGAGTCCGGCCGCAGCGAGCGAAAATCGGCGATGCCCGCCACCTTGACCAGCATCTTCGCCATCGCTGCTTTCAACTCAGTCCCTCCTGGGCCGCGCACACGGCGGGCCAGGCCCAGCTGCACTCCGTGCACGCCCTGCACCATCCAGGCGATGTAACCCGGCGCGAGCTGCCGGTCGATGAAACAGTGCAGAAAACCGGGCTCGGCCAGCACCGCGCCCCGGTATTCATGTTCGAGGCCGACCAGATAGTGCCGGTTCCGGCCCAGGCGCAGCACGCGTGCCACGTTCGAGCGCGGCCCGTCGGCGCCGACCAGGAAACGGGTGCGCCCGAGTGCCGCGCCCAGCTCGAAGCCGCCGGGCACCGCGTGGGCTGCGCGAAAACCTGTGCCACAGCGCAATTCAGCACCCGCCTGCACTGCGCGGCCGGCCAGCCAGCGCATCAGGTTGGGCGTGTCGGTGGTCAGGAAGTAGTAGCCCGGTGCCTCCAGATCAACGTGGCGCAGATTGGGTGCGTACAGCCTGACCCGGTCCACCCGATGCACCAGCCCGGCCGGCACGCCCTCGAGCAAGGGCACTTTGTCGATGACATCCTTGACGAGTATGCCGGTCGTGTGCAGTTTCTCGCCGGGGTCGGATTTCCTGTCGGCGATCAGGACCCGCAGACCCTGCTGCGCCAGCGCCGAGGCACAGGCCAGGCCGGCGAAACTCGCGCCAACGATGATGCAATCGGAGCTGTATTGCGCATTCACCGGGCGCACCCCGCAATCCCTCAGCGGGCGCTGAGCGGTCTACAGGATACGTTGAATGACCCGGGTCCGGCGGACCCGAGTGGATCACGGGGTCCAGGCCGCCAGCATGCTGCCGCTCAGGGGCCCCGCCGACATCGGCCAGGCGCGGTTGAACATGGCGGTGGGCGCCAGCCGGTGCATACCCAGATCCCAGGTGACCCGGTTCCCGAACTGCACGCGCGCCGGGGCACCCCGCGTCAGCTGCAACTCCACCAGCGCATGATGGCGCAGGGGTGCACAGTATTGCATCGTCGGATCGGCCGACATGGGAGCGGCGCGCTCGAAGCGAATGCCATAGGTGGTGGCGCTGCTGCGATGGGCACCAATGGGCCGCCTCACAAATAGCATGAATTGATCGCCGCCGTACTGGGGAGCGAACCCGGCCACATCGGCGGCCGATACAGGCGCGGCGCCCGCCAAGGCGGCGGTGCCGAGCAGGGCAAGCGCGATCGCCCTTTCTGTGTAGAGCCTACCCATAAGGCTGACTCCTGTGCTGCCAGTCGCCACTCTATTTAGGCCAATTTCGGCGCGGAGTACAGTCGGTATAAGGCAGTATTTTGCGAGGTATTCAGCAGAATCCGCCGTGCGGGAGCCGCTTATGGCAAGGCCGCGGCGCCGGCGCGACTTATGTCCAGTCGGATGCGTTCAGGGCAGCGTGCGCAAGCGTGCGCAGGGGCTCTAGCAGTTGGCGCAGCGGCTCTAGTAGTTGGCCGCCGCACGCACTGCACTGGCCGGCTTATCCAGGTCGGCGAGCAGTTCCGGCGCAACCACAGCCAGGGGCGTAGAGCCGTAGGACAGCAGCCGGTCGTGGAAATCGTGCAGCGAACCACGCGCTCCCATCTTCAGGGTGTACTCGGCGAGCAGGTTCTCGATCTGCAGGCGCCCCACGGTGTAGGCGTCGTAATACCCTGGATTCAGGGCGATCGAAGCCACCTGGGCCGCGGCAGCCTCATGGCTGAAGCTGGTCTGTTGCGCGTAAAAATCCACCGCCTGCTCGTAGCTCCACTCGCCACTCGCCAGCTTCGGATCGACGATTGCGCGCGCGCCGCGCACCCTTTCCCAGCGTGCGGTGAACAGGCGCCCATCCAGATGGTCTGCGTACAGACCGAGCCGCACGAACATCTCCTCGCCATAAAAGGCCCAGCCCTCTTCGAACACGCTGCTGCTCTGCACGCGGCGGATGAAATCGGGATGCCGCTTGGCGATTGACAACTGCAGGAAGTGGCCCGGCATCGCCTCGTGCGCCGCGGTCGAAAGGATCCGGTCGGAATCGAAGTCCTGGTTCATGTCCAGGCGCGCGGCGGCCTCCTGGAGCGACCTGGGCGGCGTGATGTAGTAGTAACCGGTCGTGGACGTGGAGAACAGTCGCGGCGGATTCATGTTGGCGCCCGGCAAGAGCGGCTGCAGGAATGGCGGCGTCTCCACGATCTGCATTTGCCCCAGCCAGGCCGGGACCGTGACGACGTCGTGCGCGGCCATGAACCGGGTCAGATCGGCGATGCGCTCGCGATAGTAGTCGATCAGCGCCGGCCCGCCCGGCGCCAGGCCACCACCGCTGTCGGGCCCGAAGGCCACGCCCCGGTGCTGCGCCTCGGCGGCGAGCCAGAACTCTTCGGCCCAGCCGTGCGCGAGTTCATCGCGCGCCATGACCTCGATATCGGTGGCATTGAAGGGCAGCAACTGCTCGTCCCGCAGCAGCCGATCATAGGCCTCGCGCCCGATCGCATAATTTTCCGGCCAGGAGGCAAGGTGCGCCTTGATGTAGGTCTCGGTCGCGGCCATCGCCGCCAGGGCCGCATCGCGCGCCTTCGCGAAGCGGGCGAAGTCGCGCGAGTGCGCGCCCAGCTGCGTCCTGGCCGTATCGGTGAGCGAGCCGTTCATGAATGCGGGGACGCCGTCGAGCTGCTGCACATCGATCGCGCCGTACAGATGACCCGGCATGGTCACCAGGACCTGCGCCGCAGCAATGTAATCCGGCGCCTGGGCGAGACGCCTCGTGATATCCGCCCAGGCCTGCAGCTGTTCCTTCGCGCTGGCGCCTTCCTGTCCCACGACCGGCAGATGCTGGAATTGCAGGAACACCGCGCCCACGATACCGGTCGCTGCCCTCCCGTATTCCTTGCGGTCGGTCTGGTAAACGAGCAGCTCGTTGAGTTGCGAGACGAGCTGCGCCGCCAGGAGCCGCGCGTCGTCCCGGTCGACCAGGGAGGTTTCGGCCGTCATCCCGGCACTCAGTGTCGCGAGCCGCTGCTGCCAGGATTTGAGGCGCTCGATCTGCGCGGCGCGCTGCGCCTCTCCGGGCGTATCGAGCTCACTGTCGTGGTCCGGCAGGCCCAAAGACGTGGCCCGCAGCGGATACGTTTTCGCGATGGTGTACACCATGTCCTGCGCCAGGCGGGTCAGGCTCTCGTGCAGGCTCTCGGCCGCATTCCCCACGGGGGCGAACAGCGACAGCGCGAGAGTGAGGGCGATCGAAAATCTCAGGCAACTGGACATGGCCTACTCTCCCCAAGACAGCTGCGCCATTCTCTCACGGCGTTGGGCTGCCCGGTCCACAGGCGCACGGCGGGTCTGTACCGCCCGGCATCGGCTCGGTTCAAAGGCGCGAGATCATGCCTGAATGAACAGCCCCCGCTCCGCCGCTCTTGTTATGATTGGGCCATCGCCCGGCCGCTGGAGAGCGTCGACATTAACGGAAGCACTGCCCCACCGACCAGCCGTTTTCGCGCCCTTTTCGGCGGCCGCCGCAAGCGCGGTGAAGAGCTGCAGTTTGCGGGCCGTGTCTGCACCGAGTCGCTGGCGGCTCTCGCCCAGGTGCGCGCCGCCCGGCCTCAGCTCACGGGAGATGAACTCTACGAAGCCGTGATCGCCCAGCGCATGCAGCGCGGCGATGGCGCGGCGCGCGCCGTCCTGGACCGGACCTACCAGAGCCTCGCCGACTGGGGAAGCGATCGCGCGCCGAAATTCCTCGACGTGGTCCGGTACATGATCGTCAACGAATACCTGGATGCCGCAACCGGGGAGCGGGGCATGAGCGTCGATCTGGCCGCCTTCCTTGCCCAGCGCATCGACGCGAAGCTCTAGACGGCTCCTTGCGGCGCTGCGCCGGCGGCCAGCCAGAGGCTGATTTCCGCGCGGTGCGACGCGTCGTGCTGGCTCATGAGCAGGGGCAGGTCCACCAGCGACACCGGACCCACACCCTCCTGAACGCCGCTACGCTCCCACTCGGTGTCCCGCACACGATCCAGGCGGGCCAGATTGGCCGCGCGCGCCGCGGCAAATGCAGCCAGCCCATCGTTCAGCGAGCGGCGGCGATAATCCCGCTCGGCCGCGATGGCATCACCGTCAAAATCGGGCAGCAGGGGCTGGCTCTCAAACAGCAGCCGCTCGATGCGCCGTCCAAAGCCTTCGTGTTCCAGGTCGGCGAGATGCCACACCTGCTCCACGGCTGAGAACGCGAGGCCGGCGCGCCGCTCGCGCGCGGCAGCCGCACTCAAGCCATGCAGGAGCCCCGCCAGCTCTTCGGGCATGCGCACCAGGGCGACCCGCACCGCGATGCGTTCGGCCGGCGAGAGCTTGGAGTGCTGAGCCACGGGCCCAATCTGCGCGTCTCGGGCGCAGCTGGCAAGCTGCGATCCGGGCGTGTGCTCCGCATCCACGTCCCGGGCGGCGATCGCCGCGGCCAGGCCGCACATCGGGCGCGCGTTCGTTCATTCCCCCAGGCGATCGATCTGGCTCGCAATTTCATAGCGCCGGTACTCCAGCCGCTGCCACTGGCGACGCGTTGATTCGAGCTCAGCGAGCTGCGCGTCGGGCTCGCTCCTCAAAGCCCAATACTCGGCGCGCGCCGCCGCCGCCGCCGCGCTGGCGCCGCGATAACGCTGGCTCAAGGTAGCGAGGAAGCGATCCAAATCGTCCGCCAGGAGCTCGCTGTCCAGTCCGTAACCCATTGTGGTCTCCCGTAGCCCGCGGGAGATTGTCGAGGTCCAATCTGACAGCGCCGTTGCAGCCAGATGGCAGATAGAAGTCATTCGTCGCGGTTTTCGTACCGCCGGTCGGCGATGGGTGCCCGATACACTCCGGTGGTGCCCGGCTCGCGCATCGACGGGCCGCCCACGCCCCATATGCCCGTTTGCTCGTTCCCGTCAGGCGGTCTCACAGGCGGGGCCGGTGCGCGTGTCGCCCACCAGTTCAGGCTCAAGACGCGCAGCGCAAAGAGCAGCAGGAGCAGGCTCCCCAGGCCGATCAGGATTCCTCGCAGCGCCAGTCCTGCCCGCAACGCTGCGCCAATGGCAAATGCCGACCAGCCGCCGAGCAGGAAGATGAATACGGCGCCGGAGCCGAGCAGCGCCACCCGCGCACCACGCGAGCCGAATCGTTGGATGAGCGGGGGTAGCTCGGTGCTCATAGCGCTTGACTCCATGGATCGCGCCGACGCGCTCCCGGATTGACTGCAGCACAGCATGCGACGCCGGCGCTCGTCCTTGCAAGTGAAGTTCAGTTGTGTGTCGCACGGCTGCGACGGCGGGTGCCGCGCGCCCGGGCAGCCGCACGCGCGGCCTCGAGTGCGCGCCGCATCCACAGCGCGAGTTCCTCCGCGTCGTCATAGAGCCGCGCCGGTACGGTGTAGTAACTCATCGATTTGGTACCCGGCCCCATCGGACAGAAGGCCTGCATGCCCTCGCGCTCGAAATAGCCGCGGCTGGCATCGTCAACGCGAAAATAGAGCAGGTCGTCGGCGGCGAGGGCAAAGAACAGGTCCTCGCAATAGTAGCCGACCCCGCCGAACATGCGCCGGGCCGTCACGGGGCGCACCGCGCCGAGGGTGTCGAGCAGGAACGTACCGAACTGCCCACTCACTGCCACGGCTATTCGCTCCGCTTCAGTCGGCGCGGACGTGATCCTGCCCGCGATACAGGACGGCGACTCCTATGAACAGCACGCCGAATCCGGCCATCAGGTAGGCGAAGAAATTGAAGTATTGCGGACCAACGAGTTTATAGGTCGATACGACCCCGTCCGCGGCGTTCCAGCTGCCGGTCGTGACCAGGCTGCGGCGATGTTCGTTGTCCATCAGCCGCACGCGGTTGCCGTCCACCTGCGCCACCAGGAAGGTCCCGGCGAGCGGCGTCTCCTTGCCATCGGAGCCGTGCACGGTGAGACCGCTGTGATCGTTGAAATCGATCTTCTGGCCCGTGATCATGCTCGTGCCCGGCGGCAGGCTGACCCAGGTCTGCTCACCGCTGATGACCGCGGAACCGGGCAACTCGTTCACCATCAGATTGCTTACGGTCGCGGTCATCAGGTTGCCGGCGCTGATGGAAAGCAGGAACAGGGCCATGATGAAGCTCTTCATGCGCAGCGGTGCCTGCTTGTAGGAGAACTCGAGGGCGGTGATCGACACCAGTACTTCCGAGGCGGTCAACACGACGTAGGCCAGCAGCTGCCAGTAAACCGACACGCTGTGCCCGGCCTGGATACGCGCCTCGATCCAGCTCACGATCAGGAAGGAGGCGGCGACGAGAAACAGGCCTGCGCCAATCTTGCGCAGCGGCGTCACGTTGAACAGGCGGTTGCAGACCGGATAGATGCCGAAGGTAAAGATAGGCACCATGACGAGGATCAGCAATCCGTTGGCGACTTGAATCTGCGAGGGCAGCAGGATCAGGCCCCACCCCAGATTCTTGTCCATCAGATCGGAAGTGGCCTGCAGGGTCCAGGTCTGGCCGTTGCTCTGATCCCATAGCGCCCAGAATACGGCGACGAACAGATACACCACCAGCAGGCGCCCGATCAGTTTCAGTCCGGCGGTGGACACGACATCGCGCAGCCATTGCCGGCCGGCGGGCGGCACCACGGCGAAGCGCTTGCGCCCCAGGAAAAACAGCAGCGTCGCGATCGCCATCATCGCCGCCGGCATGCCGAAGGCGGCCTTCGGCCCGTAGTTCTTCAGCAGCACCGGACAGAAGAAGATCGAGATCGAGGAGCCGGCATTGATCGAAAGATAGAAATAGCTGAAGGCACGCTCGATCAGGTGCTTGTTGCGGTTGGTGAACTGATCGCCCACGTTGGTCGAGACGCAGGGCTTGATGCCCCCGGTCCCGAAGGCCATGAAGCCGAGACCGATCGCCAGCGTCTCGGGTACCTGCGGGCCCAGCGCCAGCACGGCGCAGCCCAGCACGTAAACCATGGAGAAAACGATGATCGTGCGGTACTTGCCCCAGAACACGTCGGAGACGATGGCGCCGACCAGCGGGAAAAAATAGGCGCCCGCCTTGAACAGACTCTGCCAGCTGGTGGCGCGCGCCTGCCCGAAGTGCAGCGTCCCCGTCATGTAGACGGCGAGGATGGCGTTGATGCCGTAATAGCAGAAGCGCTCCGCAAACTCGTTGGCGATGATGAACGGGATGCCCTCGGGCATGCGGCTGGCATTGCTCTCGTCGACGGTCTGGGCGGTGCTGTGCATGCGCGCTCCTGGCAGTTCCGGGTACTCAGGGCCTCAGAACGGGTTGAGGCGCTTCTGCGGCGAGAAATGCATGTAGGAGATGGCAATACCCTGGCGCCAGCCCACGCCAAAGCGCACGGGCGCGATGACGATGTGCTGGTATTGCACGTAATTCACCCCGAAGCCGCCCACGAAGTACAGGCTCCCCTCGACACCCGGAAAACGCTGGAACAGCTGCTCGGCACTCGGCAGGTCGTACACGAGCGCGAACACCTTGACCGCGTTGGCGCCGATATCGAAGCCGATGGACGGGCCCTGCCAGTAGACATTCCGGCCGCCGCTGCCCTTGTAGACGAGCTCGCCGTGCCCGTAGCGCAGGCCTACGCCGATGGCGCCACCGCCCTCCTCGCCGCGGATGAAGGCGACCGGCTGGCCTTTCTCCTTCATGACCTTCGTCAGCACCTTGCCGAGATCCTCGGCGCCATTCTTGAAGAAATCGTTCGCGGCCTTGACCACTTCGTCATCGCTGTAGGTGGTGTGACTGTTGGCGGCCGCTCCGGTCTGGCCGGCAGCCGTTGCGACACCCGCGGTCAGCATCAGCGAGGCCAGCAGGATCGCCAGGCAGGACTTGCTCATTGGATTAGGCAACATAACCGGACTCCTTCACTGATTGAATGAATGTTCCGCTGTCTACCGCCGGCGCTCACCGCCCAGCAGGCGCGCCGGCAGAAACAGGACCGCCCGCAGCAGCGCGAATACACCCTCGCAGGCGATGCCCAGGATACGAAATGGGATCGAGATCACCCAGACGATCGGCCACAACAGGAGCGCCAGCAGTGCCAACGGCCAGCACAGTACCAGCAACAGCAGCCACAGCAGGAACTTCAGCATGCCGCCACCCCCACCGCAGACACCGTTGTCACCGATTGCAGCCCGCGCGCCAGTCGCGGCAGCTCCCCGCTCAGACCCATCGCCCGGCGTGCAAACAAGCGCCGCGTGAAGCCGCTGGCACCGGCCAGGCCGAGCAGCCGGGCGGCCAGCCAGCCGCCGGGACCCGGACCGCGCGCAAAGATCTCGTTGAAGGCGCTCATCGACCAGCTCATCAGCGTGTCGTGCGTGAGGCGCTGTTGCTCGTAGCGGGTCAGGAGCCGCGCGGCGCCGGGATCCTCGTGTTCGGCAACGCCACCGGCCAGCACCTCGCACAGGGCCGCGGCGTCGAGCAAGCCGAGGTTGACGCCCTGCCCGGCGAGCGGATGGATCACGTGCGCGGCATCGCCCACCAGGGCCACGCGCTCGCCGATCAGGCTCACGGCGGTGGCGCGCTGCAGCGGTACGGCCACTCTCTGGCTCAGGAGCTGGGCGCTGCCCAGCACGCGGTCCGACGCACGCTCGAGCTGGACATTGAACTCATCCGCGCTCAGCGCCATCAGTTCCTGCGCCCGCGCCTGGCGCACCGACCAGACGATGGAGCAACTGCCATCGAAGAGCGGCAGCAGGGCCAGCGTGCCGTCAGCCAGAAATCGCTGCCACGCCGTCGACTGGTGAGGCCTGGCCGTCTTCACCTGCGCGACGATGGCGCTCTGCCGGTAGTCGTGTGAGCGCAGCGGCAGGTGCAGCAGCTCGCGCACCTGTGAGCGTGCGCCGTCGGCCCCCACGACCAGCCGGGCTGAGAGCGCGCCCGCGCTCGTCTCCAGGCGCACCGCGTCCACGCCGGTGCTGACGGAGCTGATGGTCGCCGCGATGGCCCGTCCGCCCTGCTCGCGAAAAGCCGCCAGGCTCGCTGCGGCCAGGGCGCGATTCTCGACGATGTGACCGAGTTCGGCTTCGGCGAGCTCAGCCGCCCAGAACACCAGCACTTCGGGGCCGTCGAAAGGCACGGACTCGTGCCAGACACGCATGCACTCGTAAGCGCAGACGCGCTCCGGCGGCAGCCGGGACCAGGCCAGCGCGTTGCGCAGCACCTGCTGGCTGGAGCGTGAGATCGCCGCCACCCGCAGCTCCGGTGGCCCCTGCGGCGAGCCTGCGTCGTCGAGCTCTGGCGCCAGCAGCGCAATGCGTCCGGCCGCAAAGCCGCCGTGCCGCGCCAGCAGTGCCGCGCTGGTCGCGCCGACCGGACCGCCGCCGATGATTGCAATGTCGAATTCAGTGCCCATCGGGTTGGCGGGGCTTCAGGCCACAGTCAGGCCGCGCATCAGGCGCGGCGTGTCGTTGCCAAATCCCCAGCTCAGGCGCGCCAGCGCGTTCTTGGCCGGCGGAGCCAGATCAAAGAGCGTGAGCCCGAAGTTGCGCAGCAGCGCGATGGCTGGTCTGTCGCTGGCGAAGAGTTTCACGAGCCCGTCGGTGAAGCCGATCATGCCGCGGCGATCGGCGGCGCGGCGGCGCTCGAAGTCCTCCAGTACCGCAGGCGCGCCCGGATCGGGCGCAACCGCAAGCATTTCGGCCAGCAAGGCCGCGTCGCGCAGACCGAGATTGAAACCCTGCCCGGCCACCGGATGCAGGGCCTGGGCGGCGTTGCCGACCAGCACGGCGCGACGCCCGGCCATGCTCTCCGCGCGGCTCAGGGACAGCGGATAGGAGGCGCGCACGCCGGCCTGCCGGATGCGCCCAATGCGCCAGCCGAAGCTCCGCTGCAATTCGGCCATGAAGGCGGCGGACTCGAGCGCCAGCAGCTGCGCGGCGCGCTCCGCGGCCACGGTCCACACCACCGTGTAGCGGCCGTCGGCCAGCGGCAGCACCGCGAGCGGCCCGGCCGGCGTAAAGCGCTCATAGGCTACGGCGCTCGCGGGCCGGTCGGTGGCCAGGTGCACCACCACGGCCACCTGCCGATAATCCTCGACCAGGGCCGCGATGCCCGCCGCGGCCCGCACGAGCGATTGCGCGCCGTCCGCGGCCACCACCACTCGGGCCGTAATTTCTTCCCGCTCCGCCGCGCCGGCCTGCGTCCCGGCGCCCGCGCCCGCAGTGTCGCTGTGCACCGTCAGCCGCGCGCCCGCGCTTTCGAGCCGCACCTCCAGGACGCGCGCCGGGTTGCGCACCAGGATCCGCGGCCGTTGTGCGAGTTCCCGCCAGAGCGCAGCGCCGATCTGCCGGTTGGACACGACGTAGCCCAGCGCCTCGAGCCCCTGCTCCGCCGCGCACAGCCGGGCGGCACCGAAGCGGCCGGCGTCCGACACGCGAATCTCCCGCACCGGGCCGGCTTGCGCGCTCAAGTGGGGCCACACCCCGAGCGCTTCGAAGATGCGCCGGCTGCCGTTGCCGAGTGCGGTGGTGCGATCATCAAAGCTGGGCTGGCTGGCGGCCTCCAGCGGCACGGCCTCGACGAGCGCCACGCGCAGCGCCGTGCCGGCGAGCGCCAGGGCCAGACTGGCCCCGACCATGCCTCCGCCGACGATGGCGACATCGACTTCAGTCGGCGTGCGCGCGCTCATGCGGCGGCGGCCATCAGCTTCTCGATCGCATCCGGAGCTGTGGGCACGCCGGCCGTGAGCACCTCATGGCCGCTGCGGGTCACGGCAACGTCGTCCTCGATGCGCACGCCGATGTTCCAGAAGCGCTTTGGCACACCCTTGCTGCCCGCGGGAATGTAGACGCCGGGTTCCACGGTCAACACCATCCCCGGCTCGAATACGCGCCATTCGTTGCCGACCTTGTAGTCCCCCACGTCGTGCACATCGATGCCCAGCCAATGGCCGGTGCGGTGCATGAAGAATTTCTTGTAGGCGCCATCCTTGATGAGGCTCGCGAGCGGCCCCTTGAGCAGTCCGATGCGCACCAGGCCCTGGGTGATCGCCCGCACCGCGGCATCGTGGGGCTCGTTCCAGTGATTGCCCGGCTTGACCTTGGCGAAGGCGGCGTGCTGGGCGGCCCGTACCACGTCGTAGACCGCACGCTGTTCAGGGCTGTAGCGGCCGTTGACGGGGAAGGTACGCGTGATGTCGGAGGCGTAGTACTCGTGCTCGCAGCCGGCATCGATCAGCAGCAAGTCCCCCGCCTTGAGGGGCTGGTTGTTGTCGCGGTAGTGCAACACGCAGGAATTGGCGCCACCTCCGACTATTGGGTGGTAGGACACGTCGGCACCGTGGCGGCCGAACTCATGCACCAGTTCCGCCATCACCTCGTATTCGGTGCGTCCGGGGCGGCAAAAACGCATCGCACGGATGTGCGCACCGGCACCGATCTGGCCGGCACGCCGCATAATCGCCAGTTCCTTGCGGCTTTTGAACAGGCGCATGTCGTGCAGCACGTGGTCGAGGGCCACAAACTCCTGTGGCTGATGCGCTCCCGCGCGCGCCTGCGCGCGCAGGGTATTCACCCAGCTGACCACGCGCTGGTCGAAGTCGCTGTACTTGCCCATCGTGTAGTAGACCCGCGAGCGGCTCTCGATGAGCCCGGGCAGGATCTCGTCGATGTCACCGATGGGAAAGGCGTCGTCGGCGCCAAACTCGCGGCGCACACCCTCCGGTCCGGAGCGCTTGCCGTCCCAGATCTCGCGCTCAGCGTTGCGTTCGCGCACGAACATCACGAATTCGCCCTGGGGCCGTCCCGGAATCAGCACCCCGACCGCCTCGGGCTCGCCAAATCCGGTGAGGTAGTGGAAATCGCTGTCCTGGCGGAAGTTGTACAGCACGTCGCTGTTGCGCGTGCGTTCGGGCGCCGCCGGCAGCACCGCAATCGCGTCCCGGCCCATCACCCGCATCAGCTGGCGGCGGCGACGGGCAAATTCCTCGGCCATTTTGTTGTTCATTGGGAGCCTCTGTAGGAAACTCTGATCAGGGCATTGTCGGCTGACGCCTCAATGCAGGGCGAGTCTGGGCGCCGCGGCCGGATGCCGCTGCGCGCCCAGTTCTTCAAATACCACCTGCACGCCGACCCGCACGAATTCCACCAGTTCCGCCAGCGCCGCTTCGTTGGCCTCGAGCCCTTCCCGCTCATCGACCCCCGCCCGCATGATCTGCGCCAGGTCACGCACGATCTCCCCGGCGTCGCCCGGCAGGTGCTCCGGATCCGGTGCTCCGCTGGTGCCAAGTCCGTAGACGAAGCCATTGCACCACAGGGTGAGCGCCTCGGTGCGCAGCTCGATCGGCTGTGCATCGTCGGGCATCAGCAGTTGGAACTGCATCTGCGTGCCGGTCAGGGCCGCGCGTGTGTCGTCATAGATCTCGCGCAACAGCGCCGCGGCGGCGCCCGCAGCCGCCCCCTCGGGAAGGATGTCGGCCAGCCAGTCCTCCAGCCGGTAGGCACCGGTGGCGCACAGCGCCCCTGCCAGAGTGCCGTGCGCTTCGGCGGGCTCGGTGACCGCTCTGGATTCTGACAAAAGGCGCTGGACCTGTGCGTAATTGCTTGGGCTGGCCACGTGATTCCGGCCGCATGGACTGACCGCAGGCATGGTAGGGCGCGTTAGGGCCACACGCAACCGCTACACTGTTTCCCCAGGGTACGAGCATTTCCATTGACCGCGCTCGTGGCGCGGAACTATAGTTTTCCCATGGCAGACAGCAAAGGCAGCGCGAATCTCGACCTGGAGCTCAAGCGCCTGGAAAAGCGCCTGGAGGAACTGGTCGCAACCCTGCACCGCCTCAAGGAAGAGAACCGCGCCTTGAGGCACCGCCAGGACAGCCTCGCGGCGGAGAAAACCACGGTGATGAACCGCAGCGAACAGGTGCGCGCCCGCGTCGAGGCGATGATCGGGCGCCTCAAGGCCATGGAGCACACGGCTTGAGCGCGGCCGAAGCCACGCGCGTCAGCGTCCGCATCCTCGACCGGGATTACTTCATTGCCTGTCCACAGGAGGAACGGAGCGATCTGCTCGACAGCGCCGCCTTCCTGAATACCCGCATGAAAGAGATCCGGGACACGGGCAAGGTCGTGGGAGTCGATCGCATTGCGGTGATGGCGGCCCTGAATATCGCCAATGAAATGCTGCGCCAGCGTGAACAGGATCACGGTTCGCAGAGCGACTTCGGCGTTCGCGTCCGCGCGCTGCGTGAACGCGTCGAATCTGCATTGCAGAAGGGACAGCAGCTCGATCTTTAGTGTAGAGTCGGACACGCGTCGCCTGTGGTGCTCGACAAGCGGGCTGGGTTACCTCTCGACCCTAAGTTGAAACACCCCGGGATTTGGCCTTGCTGGCAGCATTGTGCAGGTCTGCCCCGAGCAGAAAGCCTTACCTGCCGCAGGAAGTCCCACTTGTTGCTCTGGTCGAGAGCAACGGTTCGCACCGGCATTGCGGGTGACGCTTCTTTTCCATCTTGGCGCAGCCCCGAGCCGACGTGCCCGTAGATTCACCACCGTCGCGCCCCGCGCTTCGCCGCGCCCTGCTCGCGCGCCGCGCGGCACTGGCACCGGCCGCGCGGGCCGCCGCTCAGCGCCTTATCCTCGCCCACGTGGCGCGCCTGCCGGCGCTCCGACCCGGCGCCGCGATCGGCCTGTACGTGTCGCGCGGCACGGAAGTCGCGACCGAATCGCTACGGGCGCTGGCCAGAAGCCGCCGTTGCCGCGTGTTCCTGCCGCTCATCACTGACCACAGGAATTACCAGATGGTGTTCCACGCCGATCACGGGCGCCCGCTGCGCCGCAACCGCTACCTGATCGGCGAGCCCATCGGTGGCCGGGCGATCGCTGCGCCCGCGCTGGCGATGGTGCTGATGCCGCTGGTCGGCTTCGATGGCGCCGGCCATCGACTCGGCAACGGCGCCGGCTATTACGATCGATGGCTGTCCTTCCGCCGCGACACGCGCGGCGCCCCGCTGCTGGTGGGCGTCGCATTCGAGTGCCAGAGGTACGTGCTGATCGAGCCGCAGGCCCATGACGTGCCAATGGATGGCGTGGTAACTGAGAATGGTCTGCAACTGTTCGCTGCGGGGCATTGATTCGTGAGCCATTGGCTGCTCAAGACCGAGCCCGCGACTTTCGGCATCGACCATCTGGCCGCGCTCCCGCAACGCACCTCGCCCTGGGACGGCGTGCGCAACTACCAGGCGCGCAACTTCCTGCGGGACCAGGTGCGGCGCGGCGAGCAGGCCTTCATGTATCACTCCAGCTGCGCGCTGCCCGGCATCGTCGGCATCGTGAGCGTGGTGCGCTCCGCGTACCCCGACGCGACTGCCTTTGACCGGCGCCACAAGCATTTCGACAGCGGCAGCGACCCGGCGGCGCCACGCTGGTTCGTCATCGACGTGCAACTCCAGCGCCGCCTCAAGCGCGTGATTACGCTCGACGAACTGCGCACGCACGCGAGTGACCAACTGCTCGGCATGCGGCTGCTGCAACTTGGCAATCGACTCTCGGTGATGCCCGTTGATGATGCTCATTGGGACTACATCCTGTCGCTCGAGTGACTGTGAGCGAGTTCACATCGGCGGTGGCGCGAATCGCTCGCTTGTTTTTTTATGTCTCGTGTATATACTCGGTCCCCGGACTAACCTGATATATGGAGATTGTTCATGGCTAAGGCAAAGAAAAAGGCCAAGAAGAAAGCTGCGAAGAAGAAGTAAGGGCCTTTACTTCGAGGCGCATGGGAAGCAAATCTCATACGCCTGATTCAAAGCTGAGACTGTGCCCGCGAAAGCGGGCACAGTCATTTCAGAGGCTGGAAACATGGCACTTTCCGCTCAAGCGAAGAAACAGCTGGCCGCCACCGCGGCACTGGAATATCTGCGCGACGGGTTGCTGCTCGGGGTCGGCACCGGCTCCACCGTCAATGCCCTGATCGACCAGCTCGGACCCTGGAAGACGCGCCTGCGCGGCGCCGTCTCCAGCTCCGACGACAGCTCCGCGAGGCTCCGCGCGATCGGGATTCCCGTATTCGACCTCAATGAAGTGCCCGAACTCGGGCTCTACATCGACGGCGCGGACGAAGCCAACCCCCGCCGCGAACTGATCAAGGGCGGTGGCGCCGCCCTCACCCGGGAGAAGATCATCGCCGCCGCGGCGCGCAGATTTCTCTGCATCGTCGACGACACGAAGCTGGTCGACGTGCTCGGCCGCTATCCCCTGCCAGTCGAAGTGATTCCGATGGCGCGCACGCTCGTGTCCCGCCAGCTCGGGCAGCTCGGCGGGCGCGCGGTATGGCGGAGCGGTATCGTCACGGACAATGGCAACCACATCCTCGATGTGCACGAGCTGCGCATTACCGACCCGTGCAGCCTCGAAGCGGCGGTCAATCAGCTCGCGGGCGTCGTGACGGTGGGACTGTTCGCCGCCCGGCCGGCGGATGTGCTGATCGTGGGGTGCGATGCGGGGGTGCGCACGCTCTAGTTCATGCCAAGGCGCCGCCGCCGGGTTCCTGCGGGGCCGCAGGATGGCTGGGGGACTAGGATTCGAACCTAGGTTAGCGGAGTCAGAGTCCGCGGTCCTACCACTAGACGATCCCCCACCCGTTTGCCGGCCGGAAATCGTAGCAGAACACCGGCGCCAACTGCACCGCCCCGCCGGAGCGGCAGGCGCGGCGTCCGAATCAACGCTTGGAGTACTGCGGGCCGCGGCGGGCCTTGCGCCGGCCGACCTTCTTGCGCTCGACCTCACGGGCATCGCGGGTAACGAAGCCCGCCTGACGCAGGGGCTGGCGCAGGGTCGCGTCGTACTTCATCAGTGCGCGGGCGATGCCGTGGCGAATCGCGCCGGCCTGGCCGGTGATGCCGCCGCCCCTGACCTGCACCTTGATATCGAACTTCCCGGTGAGCTGCACCAGTTCGAGCGGCTGACGCACGATCATGCGGCCGGTCTCACGCCCGAAGAATTCGTCGATCGGGCGGTCATTGATGGTGATGCGGCCGGTGCCTGCCTGCAGATGCACGCGGGCCGTAGAGGTCTTGCGCCGGCCCGTGCCGTAATCGGTGGAAGCTGCCATGTGCGGGATCCTGATGCTCTAGAGAGCGAGTGGCTTGGGCTGCTGGGCCGTGTGCGGGTGCTTGTCGCCGGCGAACACATGGAGCTTGCGGTACATGTTCCGGCCCAGTGTGTTCTTCGGCAGCATGCCCTTGATCGCAAACTGCAGGGCGCGCTCCGGGTGCTCCTTGAGGAGCTTGCCCAGCGCGATTGACTTGAGATTGCCCAGGTACCCGGTGTGCTGGTGGTACATCTTGTCGTCGAGCTTGTTGCCGGTCACGGCAATCTTTTCGGCGTGCAGCACCACGATGTGATCGCCCATGTTCACGTGCGGGCTGTAGTCAGCCTTGTGCTTGCCCTTGAGCCGATGGGCAATCTGGGAGGCCAGGCGCCCGAGTGTCTTGCCACTGGCGTCAACCACGTACCAGTCACCGCGCACGGTGGCGGCATTGGCGAATCTCGTCTTCATGATTCAAACGACTCCAGCCTGGGCAGGATTGGACCGGGAAGGGCACTGCATCCGGGCCGCGGTCATCCTGGAAAAATGGCGCGAAAGTGTACTCAAGCGCCCTCCGGTTTGCAAAAGAGCCGCAGCGGGAGGGCAGCCGGGCCCGCCTGCCAGGGCGGGGGACACTCTATAATGGGTCATGAACGCGCCCCCACCGCCTGTCCTGAGCCTGGACGGCCTGCTGCAGGCGGCTGACAACGCCCTGCGGGCGCTGTTTGCACCGGCCGAGGCCTCACGCACGCCCGGGCAGCTGCCGGAAAGCCCTCCCATGGGCGAAGCTGAGCGGCGGCTGGTGGCGGGCCTGATGAGGGTCAACCACGCGGGCGAAATCGCCGCCCAGGCGCTCTACCATGGCCAGGCCCTGATGGCCCGATCCGCACAAACGAGGCAATTCCTGCTGCGCGCAGCGGCCGAGGAAGGCGACCATCTGGCCTGGTGCGAACAGCGCCTGCGGGAGCTGGGCGACCGCACCAGCCTGCTCAACCCCCTCTGGTACGCCGGCGCCTTCGCGATCGGTGCCGCCGCGGCCGCCCTGAGCGATCGGCTGAGCCTGGGATTCGTGAGGGAAACAGAACGCCAGGTGGAGGGGCACCTGGCCGAGCACCTGGCCAGGCTGCCGCCCGAGGACGCCCGCACCCGCACCATTCTGGAAACCATGCAGCGCGAGGAGTTCGGGCACGCGCAGGCGGCGCAGACGGCGGGCGCGGCGGAACTGCCAGCGCTGCTGCGCACGCTCATGGGTTTGACCTCGCAGCTTATGACGCGCAGTGCCTACTATGTATAACCCAGCTCAAAAGCCTTGCAGTGAGCGGGACATATGTAATAAAAAGAAGTCATGAGCAACCTGCAACATGAACAGAGCAGCCGCGCTATGGAAGAGAATGTCCGGGCTTTGAGCGACATTCCGGCAATCAACCGTTTCCTGAGTTACTGCCGTGTCCGTACCGTGCCCTCCAAGACCGTGTTGATACACGCTGGGGACCTGCCCGATGTCCTGTACTACGTCATCAGCGGCTCGGTCGAGGTGATGATCGAGGACGAGGAAGGCAACGAAATGGTCCTCGCGTACCTCAACAAGGGGCAGTTCTTCGGGGAAATGGGCCTGTTCTACGAGCAGCCGACGCGCAGCGCCTGGGTGCGCACGCGCAGCGCCTGTGAACTCGCCGAGATGACCTATCCGCGCTTCCGGCAGGTGGCGACGGAAAGCCCCGGCCTGATCTTCGAACTGGCGACGCAGCTGGCCACGCGCCTCGACCGTACCAACCGCAAACTCGGCGACCTGGCCTTCGTGGACGTCACCGGCCGTGTCGCACACGCGATCATGGATCTGTGCAATGAGCCGGACGCGATGACGCACCCGGAAGGCATGCAGATCAAGGTGTCGCGCCAGGAACTCTCGCGACTTATCGGTTGCTCGCGCGAAATGGCCGGCCGCGTGCTCAAGGTACTGGAGGAACAGGGCCTGCTGCGCGCTACCGGCAAGACCATCGTCGTGTTCAACGCCCGGCCCAAGATGAAGACCCGGCCGGTCGTGATTCCTGCCCGGGGAGGACCCGGCGCTGCGGCAGCCAAGCCGACGGCCGCCACGGCCGCCACGGCCGCGGATGATGACGACGAAGACGACGAGGACGAGGACGACGAGATCTGATCAGGCCGTCTGCGCGCCGGCCGCCGCTATGGCCGCGCGCATGGCGCGAATCGTCGCCGCGTAGTCGCTGCTGCCGTAGATGGCCGAACCGGCCACGAAAGTGTCGGCGCCTGCACGCGCCGCTGCGCCGATGTTGTCGGCGCTGATGCCGCCGTCCACCTCGACGCGAATCTCGCGGCCGCTCGCCTGCACCCGCCGCCGCACGGCGGCGATCTTCGGCAGCACCCCGGCGATGAACTGCTGGCCGGCGAAGCCGGGATTGACCGACATCAACAGCACCAGATCCAGCTTCTCCAGCGTGTAGTCCAGCCAGTCGAGCGGCGTGGCCGGATTGAACACCAGGCCCGGCCGGCAACCCTGTTCGCGTATCAGCGCGATGGTGCGATCGACATGTTCGCTCGCCTCCGGGTGGAAGCTGATGTAGGTGGCGCCGGCACGCGCGAAATCCGGCACCAGGCGATCGACCGGCCGCACCATCAGGTGCACATCGATCGGCGCCTTCACGCCGTGCTTGCGCAAGGCTGCACACACCAGCGGCCCGATGGTCAGGTTCGGAACGTAGTGGTTATCCATCACGTCGAAGTGCACCAGGTCCGCGCCCGCGGCCAGCACCGCGTCCACTTCGGCGCCGAGCCGCGCAAAATCGGCCGAGAGTATCGAAGGCGCGATCCAGGGAGCGGTCATGGCAGAGGAGTCTACCCGAGCGCACCAGCGCGCGGCAGTGTGGAATTCAATGCATGCCGCGCGCGCTGCGGATCAGCTCGTAGGCCGCCTGGATCTGCTGGGTGCGTTCCTTGGCGCGCTCGAGCATCGATTCGGGCAGGCCGTTGGCCTGCAGCTTGTCGGGGTGATTGCGGCTCATCTGCCGCCGATAGGCCTTCACCACCTGCTCGTCACCGGCGCCGGCGGGCACCTCCAGCAGCGTGTAGGCCTGCGCGAGCCGATCCGTATCGGCCTGTGCGCTGGCGGCGCCGGCGGCCTGCGCGCCATTCATGCGCCAGCGCATCAGGGCCTCGAGGCGCGCAAAATCCCCGCGCGTCAGGCCGAGCAGCTGACCCGCGTGCAGCAGGCGCGTGCGCGGCACGGCCCCGAGGCCATTGCCCGCCAATGAGGCCTGCAGCTGGATCTCCATGAAGAACTGCGCCAGCTGGGGAAAGGCGCTCAGCAGCGGCCGCAGCTCCTGCAGCGCGGCCTCCAGGGAGAAATCCGGCTGCTTGCCCTCCGTGTAATAGACAATCGCCTGGCGCACCTGCGCCGGATTGAGGTGCAGCGCCGCCATCACGGCACGCGCGGCCGTGATCTCCTGCTCCGAGACGCGCCCGTCGGCCTTGGCGATGTGGCCCATGACGCGAAAGGTCGCGGGGAAAAACAATTCCTGCACCCGCGCGGCCGCGTCGGGCCCGGGCTGCAGCGCAGCTGCATTTCCGCTGTCGAACTGATGGCCGACCAGCAGCCCGAGCAGCGCGCCGAGCGGGCCGCCGAGCCACAATCCGACGCCCGCTCCGATGATCTTGCCGTTCCAGCTCATGAATTGCTTTGCTTGACCCCGCCGCCGCGCCGGCGGCAAGATGCGCGCCCTCGCGCCTGACAGTGCTATGGTAACCGAGCTTGAACGACGCGCCCGCAACCGTCTACGAAACTTCGCTGCGCGCGCTCCGCCTGCTTCATCGTGGCAAGGTGCGCGACATTTACGCCGTCGACGCGCAGCATCTGCTGATCGTCACCACCGACCGGCTCAGCGCCTTCGACGTCGTGTTGCCTGATCCGATCCCGGGCAAAGGCCGGGTCCTGCACCAGATCAGCGAGTTCTGGTTCGATCAGACGGCGCCGCTCGTGCCCAATCACCGCAGCTCCAGGCCGCTGGCCGAGCTCATTCACGATCCGGTCGAGCTCGCGATGCTCAGCGGCCGCGCTTCAATCGTCAGGCGCCTGGAGGCGCTGCCGATCGAGGCGGTGGTGCGCGGCTATCTGGCCGGTTCGGGCTGGAAAGAGTACCAGCAGACCGGCGCGATTTGCGGCATTGCCCTGCCGCGCCGGCTCCGTCTCGCCGATGCTTTGCCTGAGCCCATCTTTACCCCTGCGACCAAGGCAGCAGCCGGTGAGCACGATGAGAACATCGACTATGCGGCGGTCGAGGCCCTGCTCGGTCCGGCACGGGCCCGCGCCGTGTGCGATACCGCGATTGCGATCTACCAGCACGCCGCCCGTCACGCGCGCGCGCGCGGCATCATCATCGCGGATACGAAGTTCGAGTTTGGCGTCGACGAGCGCGGCGCGCTGACCCTGATCGACGAGGTGCTGACCCCCGATTCCAGCCGCTTCTGGCCCGCGGATACCTGGCGCCCCGGCGCGAGCCCGCCCTCCTTCGACAAGCAGTACGTGCGGGACTATCTGGAGACCCTGCAATGGGACAAGCGCGCGCCGGGACCACGGCTGCCGGACGAGGTCATCGGGCGCACGGCCGGGAAATACGCGGAGGCCCTCACCCGCCTGAGCGGCCCGCCGGCAAAGCCGGCCTGAGGGAAACCAGCCGATGTGGCAGCGGGCACGCAACTACTTTGAACATTGGCTGTTCGGCCCCCTGTCGGGGACACGGCTCGCCGGGCGGGCCCGTCACTTCGCCCAATACCCCTATGCGCTGCTGCGTGATCTGCTGGGCGGCCAGCTCAGCATCCACGCCATGGGCCTGGTCTACGCCACGCTATTGGCGCTGGTGCCGCTGGTGGCGTTCAGCTTTGCGCTCCTCAAGGTGTTCGGAGCACACCGTGAACTCGAACCGCTGATCTACGAATTCTTTCGCCCGATGGGCGACGCCGCCGGTCCGCTGACCTCCAGGGTGATGGATTTCGCCGATCACGTGCGCGGCGGCATCGTCGGCTCGGTGGGTCTGGCGCTGCTGATCTGGACGCTGATCGGCACGCTCAAGAAGGTGGAGGACAGCCTCAATTTTGTCTGGCATGTGGAATTGCCGCGCAGCTTCGTGCGCCGCATTGCCGAATATCTTGCGCTGCTCGTGGTCGCACCCCTCCTGATCGGCGCGCTGATCGGCATGGCGCACATCACCTCGGCCAACCGCTCGGTCGTCCTGCTCACGCAGCTGCCGCTCGTCGGTCAGCTGCGCAGCACCGCCCTCGTGCTCTGGCCCTACGTGGTCGTGAGCGCCGCCTTTGCGGTGCTCTACGCGCTGGTGCCGAACACGCGCGTACGCGCAGTGCCGGCATTGGTCGGCGGCCTGACCGGCGGCGTGTTGTGGGCCGCGGTCGGCGGCGTGTTCACCTCGTTCATCGTTTCGATCACCCGCCTTTCGATCGTCTACGCCGGCTTCGCCATCTTCGTCGCCGCCCTCGTGTGGATCTACTTCGCCTGGCTGATCCTGCTGCTGGGCGCGCAGCTGTCCTTCTATGTGCAAAATCCCAGCTACCTGCGCATCGGCATGCGCGAGCCACGACTGTCCAGTACCGAAACCGAGCAATTCGCCTTGAGCATCATGTACCTGGTGGCCCACGCGCACCTGCGCGGCGGTGCACGCTGGAGCATCAATTCCCTCGCCGCCGAACTCGCCATTCCCGGCATGGCGCTGACGCGCATCGTCGACGCACTGGAAGCCGCCGGGCTGCTGGTCAGCACCGCTGAAGAGACCCTGCTGCCCGGGCGCGATTCGGGCCAGATCAGGCTGCGGGAGATCTTCGCGGTGGCGCGCGCGGCCAACAGCGTCCACGGCGAAGCCCACGCTGCGGGTCCGCCTGCGGTAGCCCGGATATGCGAGGATCTCGAAGGCGCGTGGCGCGAGCGCCTGGGCGATCGCGACCTGGAATCACTCGTGATGAACTAGATTCCGTTGCTGGTCGGGTTACCCGCCAGGACTACTCCCCGGCAATGGTCATCCCCTCGACCAGCACCGAGCCGCAGCGGATTCCCCCCTGCGTGTCCACATCGGTGCCGAGCGCCACGATACCGCGGTACATCTCGCGCAGATTCCCTGCGATCGTGATCTCGTGCACCGGATGGGTGATCGCGCCGTGCTCGACCCAGAAGCCGCTGGCGCCGCGCGAATAATCGCCGGTCACGCCGTTAACGCCCTGGCCCATCATTTCGGTGACGTACAGTCCGCTGCCCATCTGCCTGAGCAGGCCGGGGAAATCGGCGCTGGCCGTGGGTGCGACGACAAGCAGGTTGTGCACGCCACCGGCATTGCCGGTGGTCTTGAGCCCCAGCTTGCGGGCCGAATAGCTGCCCAGCACGTAACCATCGAGTACCCCGGCGCGCACCAGTTCGCGGTCGCGCGTCGCCACGCCCTCCGCGTCGTAGGCGCAGCTGGCCAATGCGCGAGGCAGGTACGGACGCTCCTGCATCTGCATGAACGGCGGAAACACCTGCTCGCCGGCCGCATCGAGCAGGAAGGAAGCGCGTCGATACTGGCTCGCGCCGCGAATCGCGCCGATGAAATGGCCATACAGTCCGCGCGCCATCTGCGGAGAAAACAGCACCGGCGCGCGGCGCGTGCCCAGCCGCTGCGCGCCCAGTCGCGCGAGCGCACGTTCGGCCGCGCGACGGCCCAGAGCGGGTCCGTCCTGCAGGTCGGCGTGGTGGCGCGCCACGGAGTACCAGTGGTCGCGCTGCATCTCCGCGCCCGACTGCGCCAGCAGGGCGCAGCTCAGCGCGTGACTGGTGCTGGGGAGACCGGCCAGAAAGCCGTGGGTGTTGCCGTACACGCGCACGCCCCGATGCGTGGCGAGCGTGGCGCCCTCGGAGTTCGTCAGCCGCGCATCGACGGCGAGCCCTGCCGCTTCGCAATCCCGCGCCAGCCCGACCGCCTGCTCCGCTTCGATGTCCCAGGGATGATCGAGGTCGAGATCGGGAAAGAGCTGCGCCATGGCCCCGGCCTCCGCCAGTCCGGCGCAATCATCGCTGGCCGTGTAGCGCGCGATCGCACAGGCCTTGGCCACCGTCTGGCTCACGGCCTCGCCCCGCAGATCGGCCGTGCTCGCCGAGCCCTTGCGGTAGCCGAAATAGACCGTGACCGCCATGCCGCGATCGCGGTGATGCTCGATGGTGTCGACCTCACCCATGCGCACGGTGACGGTCAGGCCCTGCTGCACGCTGGCGTCCGCGTCCGCCGCGCTGGCCCCTGCCGCCCGGGCCTGAGCCAGGGCGCTGCTCACCACCTCCTGCAGTTCCGGAATCCGCGTCGCGTCGACTTGCATTGCCATGGCAGAATTGTAGCAGTGCGCAGCTTCGCGCCGGCCGGATCGCTCAAATGGACCCAGCAGACGACGTCGACGACGAAGGTTTCGAGGTGCGGCCGAGCCGCTCGGCGCGCAAACGTGCCGCCGAATACATGCAGAAGCTCGGGGTGCGGCTCGTGGCGCTGCGCGAGGCGCGCCTGGGGGCGCTCGACCTCCCGGAGGAGCTGCGCGAGGCGATACGCGAAGCGCGCCGTCTGCGCGGCCAGTCGGCGCTGGCGCGCCAATACCAGTACATCGGCCGGCTGATGCGCGAGCTCGATCCGGCGCCAATCGAGCAGGCGCTGGAGCGGGAAGCGGCCCCGGGCGGTGCGCGTGCTAAAATCCGCCGATGAAACCGCTGGTCGGCATCATCATGGGCTCGGCTTCCGACTGGGAATGCCTGCGCCCGGCCGGCGAGTTGCTCGATAAGCTGGGCATCGCCCACGAAGTGCGCGTCGTCTCGGCACACCGCACGCCGGATCTGCTGTTCGAATATGCCTCCGCGGCGGCCGGCCGCGGCATCGAAGTGCTCATCGCCGGCGCCGGCGGGGCCGCGCATCTGCCCGGCATGACGGCGGCGAAGACCCTGCTGCCGGTGCTCGGCGTGCCGGTGCAGTCACGCGCGCTCAACGGCATGGATTCGCTCCTGTCCATCGTGCAGATGCCCGCCGGCGTTCCGGTCGCCACCTTTGCTATCGGCGCCGCAGGCGCCACCAACGCGGCACTGTTTGCCGCCTCCATCCTCGCAGGCCGCCACGGCGAAGTGGCCGCGACGCTCGAACTCTACCGGCGCGCGCAGACGGAAGCGGTGCTGGCCCATCCGGATCCGCGGAAACCGGCGGCATGACCGTCGGCATCGTGGGCGCCGGCCAGCTCGGCCGCATGCTCGCGCTCGCAGGTTACCCACTGGGCCTGGACTTCCTGTTCCTCGATCAGAGTGCGGATGCGCCGGCGGCGGCCCTGGCGCCGATCCTGATTGGCGCGCTCGCCGACACCGCGCAGCTGCGCCGGCTCGCCAGGCGCAGCGAGGTCATCAGCTTCGATTGGGAGAACGCCTCGGTCGAGGCGATGCGGGCAGCGACGCGCGGCCTGCCTGCGCGCATTGCTCCGCCGTTGCGTGCGCTGGCCACGGGCCAGGACCGGATCGCGGAAAAACGCCTGTTCGAACGGCTCGGCGTGCCCACCACGCGTTTTGCGGCGGTCAGCAGCCGGGCCGGGCTCGACCGCGCCGTGGCGCGCATCGGCCTGCCCGGCGTGCTCAAGACCCGGCGCCTGGGCTATGACGGCAAGGGACAGCGCGTCGTTCGCGATCGCGCCGCGCTGGCGGCTGCCTGGCGTGCGCTCGGCAGCGTAGCGCTCATGTACGAGGAATTCGTCCCCTTCGAGGCCGAAGCGTCGGCGCTCGGCGCGCGCGCGCGCGACGGGAGCGAGGCCCTGTACCCCCTGACGCGCAACTGGCACGCCGAGGGCGTGCTGCGCCTGAGCGTGGCGCCCTGGGAAATTCCGGCGCTCGAGCGCCAGGCCCATGCGCATCTGCGTACGGTCATGCGCGATTTCCATTACGTCGGCGTGCTCGCGATCGAGTTCTTTGTCCGCGACGGCCGCCTGATCGCCAATGAACTGGCCCCGCGCGTGCATAACTCCGGACACTGGACGATCGAGGGTGCGATCACCAGCCAGTTTGAGAATCACCTGCGGGCGATCACCGGCCTGCCGCTCGGCGCCGCCGCCGCCGTGGGCCACGCCGCCATGGTGAATCTCATTGGCCGCATGCCCGCCCGCGCCGTCGTGCTCGCCGAGCCGGGCGTGCACCTGCACGATTACGGCAAGCAGGCGCGAGCCGGGCGCAAGCTGGGCCACTGCACGCTGGTGGCGCGCAGCGCCGCCGAGCGGGATCGGCGCGTGCGCAGACTCCTGGGTCGCCTGGCGGTCTCGCTGGCCGACGCACCCTGAATCGGTGCCGCAGGCGACGACGCCCGCGCCCGGGCCTGGAGCAGCGCTCGCCTGCAGGGCAGACGCGGACGTGGCCAGCCCTCAGTCGCTACTCGCTGGCTCCCCCGGGTGGCCGGCCCCGACGCCGATAGTCCACGCTGGTGGCGCGATAGTCGCGCCGGCGCATCCAGACTGCGAGTCCCCCGGCTATCGCCAGGAAGCCCCCCAGGGCGCACAGGGCGCTCCACCAGCTGTCCCGGCCACGATAGCTCAGCCACACCAGTGCAGCGCCCGCCGCCACGTACAGGACCGGCAGGCTTTCATAGATGGGTTCTTTGAGGCGGGGCACGGCGGAATCCTAGCGCGCGGCGCTGCAACGGTCGACTCCGGTCGCAGGCGCGCGGCGCAGCGCTAGGCGGTCCCGCCCACCGTGAGCGCATCGACCCGCAGGGTGGGTTGCCCGACCCCGACCGGCACGCTCTGGCCTTCCTTGCCGCAGGTGCCCACGCCGGCATCGAGCTTCAGGTCGTTTCCGACCATCGCGACGCGGGTGAGCACGTCAGGGCCGTTGCCGATGAGCGTGGCCCCCTTGATGGGCGCACCGAGCCGGCCGTTCTCGATCAGGTAGCCCTCGCTCACCGAGAACACGAACTTGCCGGAGGTGATGTCCACCTGCCCGCCGCCGAAGTTCACGGCGTACAGGCCGCGATCGACGGAACGGATGATTTCCTCGGGTACGTACGGTCCGGCCAGCATGTAGGTGTTGGTCATGCGCGGCATCGTGACGTGTGCGAAGGATTCGCGGCGTCCGTTGCCGGTGGGGGCCACGCCCATGAGCCGGGCGTTGAGGCGATCCTGCAGGTAGCCGCGCAGGATCCCGTCCTCGATCAGTCGGGTGCATTGCGTCGGCGTGCCTTCGTCGTCGATGTTGAGCGAGCCGCGGCGCCCCGCGAGCGTACCGTCATCGACCACGGTGCAGCCAGGGCTGGCGACTCGCTGGCCCAGGCGCCCGCTGAAGGCCGAGGTGCCTTTGCGATTGAAATCCCCTTCGAGCCCGTGGCCGATCGCTTCGTGCAGCAGGATGCCGGGCCAGCCTGGCCCGAGCACCACCGTCATCGTGCCGGCCGGCGCGTTCACGGCCTCCAGGTTCACCAATGCCTGGCGCACCGCCTCGCGTGCCAGTTCCAGTGGCCGATCCTGGCTCACCAGTTCGGCCAGCGTGTAGCGGCCACCGGCGCCGGCGTAGCCCTGCTCGCGGCGCCCGTTCTGCTCGGCGATCACCGACACGTTCATGCGCACCAGCGGCCGTACGTCGGCCGCCAGCGTGCCCTCGCTGGTGGCGATGAGCACGACTTCATGGACCGCGTGCACGCTGGCCATGACGCGCACGACGCGCGGGTCCATGGCCCGGGTCGCGCGATCGACGCGCTCAAGCCAGGCCACCTTCTGTTCGTCGGGGAGGCTCAGCAGCGGGTCCACCGGCTGATAGAGCTGATGGCCGTTGACGCGCTGCCAAGCCTGCACTGCGCCGGTTCCGCCGCGACTGGCGATGGCGCGCGCGGCGCGTGCCGCTTCCTCGAGCGCCTGCGGCTGGATTTCATCCGAATAGGCGAAGCCGGTGCGTTCGCCGGCCAGTGCGCGCACCCCCACGCCCTGCTCGATGCTCGCGCTGCCTTCCTTGACGATGCCATCCTCGAGCGCCCAGGACTCTTCCTGCGAAACCTGGAAATACAGGTCGGCGGCGTCCACCTTCGCTCCGAGCACGAGATCGAGTGCCTGGCCGAGGCGCCCCGGGTCCAGGCCGGCCGGCGCGAGCAGGCCCGCCTGCGCGAGCTGCATGGCGGTCTCAGTCATGCTGGAACAGCCCGTCACGCCGATGCGCCAGAGCCGGGATGCTGCGGCGCGCGGCGGCCTGCGCCGGCAGATCGATGTCCCCGGTGATCACGCCCTCGCCTTCCGGCAACTGCGCCAGGATGCGGCCCCAGAAATCGATGATCAGGCTATGCCCCCAGGTGCGTCGGCCATTGGCGTGCAGGCCCCACTGGCCAGCGGCGACAACATAGCAGAGATTCTCGATCGCCCGCGCCCGCAGCAGGGGCTCCCAGTGCGCCTCGCCCGTAGGCACGGTGAAGGCCGAGGGGACCACCAGCCATTGCGCTCCCGCGGCGACGAGCCGGCGGTAAAGCTCCGGAAAGCGCACGTCATAGCAGATCGAGAGGCCGAGCCGGCCGGCCGGTGTGTCGATGACCACGGTCGCATCGCCGGGCGCCATGTGCGCCGACTCGCGATAGCTCTCCTGCCGCTCAGGCAGGTCGACATCAAAAAGATGGATCTTGTCATAGCGCGCCCTGCGGGCACCGTCCGCACCATAGACCAGGCAGGACTGCGCCATGCGCCCGTCACCCGCGCCTGTGATCGGCAGCGATCCGGCGACGATCCACAGCTTGAGCTCGCGCGCCGTGCGGGCCAGGAAATCCTGTACCGGCCCGCTGCCGTCGGCTTCGGCGTGCGCCCGGCGCTCGGCATCGTGCTGCGGCATGAGCGAGAAGTTCTCCGGCAACACCGCCACGCGCGCGCCACGCGCCGCGGCGGCACCGAGCAGGCGTGCCGCGCTCGCCAGGTTTTCCGCCGGTACGGCCCCGGATGTCATCTGCACCGCGGCAACGACGGCCGGGGAATTGCTCTCCACGTCCATGGCTTCAGGCTAGCACGACATCGAACTGCTCGATGCTGTAGAGCGCTTCGGACTGCAGGCGGACCGGTTTGCCGATCTGCAGTTCCAGGTCCGCGAGCACCGGCGCCTCCTCGTCGAGCAGCCGTTCGACGACTTCGGCGTGCGCCAGGATCAGCAGTTCCTTGACCTGGAACTGCGCGCTCTGCCGCAGGGCCTCCCGGTAGATCTCGTGACAGATCGTCTCGACGGTGCGCACAAAACCACGGCCCTGGCAGGTCGGGCAGGGCTCGCACAGCAGATGCTCGAGGCTCTCGCGGGTGCGCTTGCGCGTCAGGGCCACCAGTCCGAGCGGCGCGCCGGGCGCGATCTGGGTCTGCGCGCGATCCGCGGCCAGCGCTTCCTGCAGGGCCGCCAGCAGCTGCTCGCGGTGCGCAGCGTCCTGCATGTCGATGAAATCGATGATGATGATGCCGCCCAGATTGCGCAGGCGCAGCTGCCGGGCAATGGCCACCGCGGCTTCGAGGTTGGTGCGGTATACCGTGTCTTCGGCGTTGCGCGTGCCGACGAAGCCACCGGTATTCACGTCGACGGTAGTCATCGACTCGGTCTGGTCGATCACGATATAGCCGCCGGACTTCAGCTGCACCTTGCGCTCCAGGGCGCGGGCGATCTCCTCCTCCACGCCGTGCAGTTCGAACAGCGGCCGGGCGCCGGCGTAGTGTTCGACGCACTCGACGGCCTCGGGCATGAAGGCGGCGGCGAACTGGCGCATGCGCGCGCTTTCATCGGCGCTGTCGACCAGCACGCGGCGCACGTCCGGCCCCAGCTCATCGCGCAGCATGCGCGCACCGAGTGGCAGGTCGGCGTGCACCAGCGTGCCCGTCGGCGCCCGCAGGCATTCCTGGCGCACATGCTCCCACAGCCGCGCCAGGTACAGCATGTCGGCACGCAGCGCCTCGGGCGGCGATCGATGGGCCGCCGTGCGCACGATATAGCCGCCCTCCCCGGGGCTGGTGGCCGCCAGCTCGCGCACCAGCGTGCGGTAGTGCTCGCGGGTCTCTTCTTCCTCGATGCGCGCCGACACCCCAACGCCGCGGCCGAGGGGCATGTACACCAGGAACCGCGACGGGAGCGAAACGAAGGTGGTGAGCCGCGCGCCCTTGGTGCCCAGAGGGTCCTTCAGGACCTGCACCAGGATGTCCTGGCCGGGCATGACATGGCGGGTAATGTCCTCCGGCGGCGGCGTGCCGCCTTCGGCCTCCGCCGGCACCGCGCTGGCGATGTCGCCGACGTGCAGGAAGGCCGTGCGCTCGAGCCCGATGTCGATGAACGCCGCCTGCATCCCGGGCAGTACGCGCGACACGCGCCCTTTGTACAGATTGCCGACGATGCCCCGCCGGCTGCTGCGCTCGACGTACAGCTCCTGCACGCCGCCGTTCTCGAGCAGCGCGGCGCGCGTCTCGCGCGGCGTCACGTTGACCAGGATCTCACGCATCGGCGCCCGTCCCGCGCCCGGGGCGCTTGAGCTGCCAGCGCGCCACGCCCGCCGCATCCAGGAGCGCCGCCGTCTCGAACAGCGGCAGGCCCACGACGCCGGAATAACTTCCGCGCAGCTCGCTCACGAAGGCCGCGCCCAGGCCCTGGATGGCATAAGCACCCGCCTTGTCGCGCGGCTCCCCGCTCGTCCAATAGGCGGCGCATTCGGCTTCCGTCAGCGCGCGAAAACTCACCTCGCTCTGGCTCAGGCGCTGCGAGCTGCCGTGCGGGCCGACCAGAGCCACGGCCGTCAGCACCTGGTGGGTGCGCCCCGACAACCGCGCCAGCATGCGCAGGGCGGCGGCACGATCGGCGGGCTTGCCGAGGATCTCCCCATCGACCACCACGGCGGTGTCGGCCCCGAGCACCGGCAGGAGCGCGGCTGCGTTCGCGCCGGCTACGGCCGCCGCCAGCCAGATCTTCGTCGCCTTCGCACTGGCCAGGCGTTGCACGCACTCCGCCGCGCTCTCCTCGTCGAGCACGTCTTCGCGCACGTCCGCCACGGCGACCCGATGGGGTACGCCGAGCTGCCACAGCAGCTCGCGCCGCCGCGGCGAGGCCGAAGCGAGTACCAGCGCCGCCCGCGATTGCGGCAGGTGAGCGGCGTGCTGCTGGGTTGCGCTCATGAGCTTGGCACCGATTCTCGCTGCGGTTCAGGGCCGATGATACGGGTGGCCGGCCAGCACGGTCGCGGCGCGGTACAGCTGCTCGGCGAGCAACACGCGCACCAGCGCGTGCGGAAAGGTGAGCGCTGAGAGGGACCAGCGCAGCTGCGCGCGCGCCAGCACTGCCGCGTCAAGCCCGTCGGGGCCGCCGACGATGAAGCTCAGCGGCTCGCCGGCCTGGCGCCGCGCGCCCAGCCAGTCACTGAACTGCAGCGTGGTGAATGAGCGGCCGCGTTCGTCGAGCGCCACGGCGTACTCGCGCGCCGCCAGCTGCGCCAGGATGCGCTCGCCCTCGGTGGCCACCGACCGGGCGGCACCCGCCGCATCGCTGCGCCGGGCCATCGGCACCTCGACCAGCTCGAGTGCTGCGGCGCCGCGCAGACGCCGCGAATAATCGGCCACGGCGGCGTCGACCCAGGCGCTCATGCGCGTGCCCACCGCGATCAGGCGTATGCGCATGGGTCCCCCGTGGTGCCCCAGGCCTGGGCGTCAGGCGCGCGCGCGCGCGCGCGCGCCGGGGGCGCCGCCGCGACGCTGTGCCCGCGGCACTTCCCACAGCTGTTCGAGGGCATAGAACTCCCGCACTCGGGGCAGCATCACGTGCACCAGCAGGTCCTGCAGATCCACCAGGACCCATTCCCCATCCTGCCTGCCCTCGGTCCCGAGCGGGCGTCGCCCCGCCGCCTTGGCCTCCACGATCACATTCTCGGCGATCGCGCGCACGTGCCGGTCGGAGGTGCCCGAGGCGACGATCATCGTGTCGGCGACGTCGGTCAGGCCGCGCACGTCCAGCAGCCGGATATTGACGGCCTTCATGTCCTCGAGGGCCTTGAGAGCCAGTTTTTCCAGGGCCACCAGCGCCGCGCTGCGCGGAACCCTGGCGCTTCGCCCTGCCGCCCTGGCCGGCCCGGTCCTGGCCCTGCCCGAGGACTTGGATTTGCCCGGGGACTTGGCTTTGCCCGGTGACCGGGTCTTGCGGGCGGAGGTGGTCATGCCTGGGGGAGTACCTCTGTGATCAGGTCTGACGCTGAGCATAGCACCCGGTGGAGACGATCAGTTCGCGCACCGCCTCGGGCACCAGATAGCGCAGGTCCCGTCCGGAGTAGATGAGCTGGCGCAGATCGGTGGAAGAGATCTCCAGCTGCGTCACGGCCTGCACGTAGACACGCCCCGCTCTGGACTGATGCAGGTCGCGCACGCTTCCGGTACCACGATCGACCATGACCTCCCCGAGCGGGCCGGTGATCGGCGCCTTCCAGCCGGGGCGGTGCGCCACTACCACGTGGGCCAGCTCGAATATCTGCTGCCAGCGGTGCCAGTTGGGCAGCCCGAGGAAGGCGTCCATGCCCAGCAGCAGGCACAGGGACCGATCGGGATATTCGCCACGCAGGTCGAGCAGCGTGTCGACCGAATAGGAAATTCCCGAGCGGCGCATCTCCCGATCGTCGACGACGAAGCCGCTCTGTCCGGCGACGGCGGCGCGCACCATCTGCAGGCGCAACTCGGCCGGCGCCAGCGTGGGCTCGCGGTGTGGGGGATTGGCGGTCGGCAGGAAGCGCACCTGCGCCAGGCGGAGCGATTGCCACAGCTCGAAGGCGGTGCGCAGATGGCCGTAGTGGACGGGATCGAAGGTACCGCCGAACAGGCCGATCGGTTCACTCATGCGCGCCGCGGCTCCGGGCGACTCGCGGCACGCGGCAGGGGGAGCGTGCGCAGTCCGCACATCTCGGCCACCAGCAAAGCCATCACGTCCCAGGCCTCCCCGTGCGCCTGGCCCTTGGCCACACGGTCCGCCAACGCCGCGCGGCCCACCAGCCGCGACATCGATACGGCGCGCCTACCCCTGGCCTCGCCGTGCAGCGCACGCACGAGCCACCACAGGACCCGCACGGGTTCATCGCCCTCCGCGCGCAGTGCCGCCAGCACCCTCAGGGCGCGCGCGGCGTCGCCCGCGGCGATGGCCTGGGTGAGCGCGGACACGTCAAAGCGGGCGTTGTCGCCCGCCGCCTCGGCCAGTTGCGCCAGCGACAGCCGCGCGCCGCTGCCGAAGTGCAGCAGCAGTTTGTCGATTTCCTGCTGCGCGGCCAGCAGATTCCCTTCCGTGCTGGCCGCCAGCAGCGCCAGCGCCTCGGCCGGCAGCTCCAGCCCCGCCGCCAGGACTCGCTGCCGCAGCCAGTCGGGAAAGTGCGCGGCATCGGGCGGCCAGAGCGCCAGCCAGGCGCCCCGCTCCTGCGCCTCTCGCACCCATTCGGCGCCCGCGCTGTCGCGATCGAGCCGGCCGCAGACGATGATCAGCAGCAGATCATCGCCCGCCGCGGCGATGAGCTTGAGCAGTGTGGCCGCGGCATGCCCCGGCTTGCCGCTGGCCATGCGGATCTCCAGGATGCGGCGGCTCGCGAACAGCGACTGGTTGCGCGCCACGCCCAGGGCCTGGTCCCAGACGGCCGCCGACTTGTCGATGTGGACCTGCTCGCGCTCCTCGAAGCCCAGCGCACGGGCACGGGCGCGAATGGCATCGAGGGCCTCGGCGGTCAGCAGCGGTTCATCGCCGCTCAGCAGATAAACGGGCAACAGGCGCTCGGCGAGCTGCCTGCTCAACTTGTCGGCGGTAAGTCTCAACGTGTGCGCCTCTGCTCCTTGAGCCTTTGCAATGCCCTGGACCGGAAGACTAGCGCAATCGCCGCGCCCGGTGCGACTTGCCGTCGGCAAGCGGGAAAGACTAGGCTGGCGCCATGGGAACGGTCTTCGAGCGCATCGTCTCCGGGGAACTACCGGCCCAGATCGTGCATAGGGACGATCGGGTCACGGCCTTTCGCGACCTGCACCCGCGGGCGCCGGTGCATATCCTGATCGTGCCCAACAAGCCGATCGCCACGGCCAACGACATTGCCGACGCGGACGAGTCGCTGATCGGGCACCTGTACACCGTGGCCCGCGATCTGGCGCGCCGTGAAGGCATTGCCGCAGACGGGTATCGGCTGATCATCAACTGCAATGCGCACGGTGGCCAGGAGGTGTATCACCTGCACGTGCATCTGCTCGGCGGCCGGCCGCTGGGGCCCATGGTGTCCGCATGAGCCGCGCCACGGCGCTCTACCCGCCCGTCCGCCCCTACCGGCGCGGCCGGCTGCGCGTTTCGCCGCGGCACGAGCTGTATTTCGAGGAGTGCGGCAATCCGCAGGGCAAGCCGGCCGTATTCCTGCACGGCGGTCCGGGCGGCGGCATAACCGCCGCGATGCGCCGCTTCTTCAATCCGCGCCGGTACCGCATCGTACTCCTGGATCAGCGCGGCTGCGGCAGGAGCCGTCCGCACGCCTCGCTGGTCGAGAACACGACCTGGGATCTGGTCGCGGATATCGAGCGGCTGCGCACCCACCTCGGGATCGACAGCTGGCTGGTGTTCGGCGGCTCCTGGGGATCGACGCTGGCGCTGGCCTACGCCCAGCGCCACCCACGGAGTGTGACGGAGCTCGTGCTGCGAGGCATTTTCCTGCTGCGGCGTTCCGAGCTCGAGTGGTTCTACCAGGATCCGCTGGGCGCGGGCTCGCTATTTCCCGACCGGTGGGAACAGTTCGTGGCGCCTATCCCCGAGCGTGAACGGCGCGACATGATGGGCGCCTACTATCGCCGCCTCACGTCGCGCAGCGCCACGGTGCGAGCCCGCGCCGCGCGCGCCTGGTCGGTGTGGGAAGCGGCCACGAGCTATCTGCGCGCGAAGGACAGTGATATCTCCAGGTTCGCCGATCCGGAATTCGCCGCGGCTTTCGCCCGCATCGAGTGCCACTATTTCGTCAATCGCGGCTTCCTCAAGCGTGAGGACCAGCTGCTGCGCGGGGTCGATAAAATCCGCCACATTCCCGCCGTCATCATCCAGGGCCGCTACGATGTGGTCTGCCCGATGCGCAGCGCCTGGGCCCTGCATCGCGCCTGGCCCGAGGCACGGCTGCAGGTCGTCGCGGACGCGGGTCACTCCGCCTTTGAGCCGGGGATCACGCGGCAGCTCGTGGCGGCCACGGACGCTTTCGCCCGCCTCAAGCGGCGCGCAGGCGCCCGCTCAAGACCTCGTTCGCGTCGATGATACCGGCTGTCTGCAGCCAGGCGCGGGCGTCCGCCGCGTCCTGCTCGAACCAGGCGCGCGCACTTCCCAGCCTGAAGCTGTAGCCCCATTCATCCATGTCGCGCCAGGCGCGCTCGCGTCCAAAGCCGCGGACCTCGCCGGCCAGCAGGACCTGCAGATAACACACCGCGCTCTCCTCCGCATCGTCGCCGCCGGCGTCGCGATCCAGACCCACGCGCCGTTCCGGAGGCATGCAGATGAAGTGGGCGGCCTCGTGCAGGATGGAGTGGACGGGCGTATCCGGTCGCGCCAGCAGGGTTCCGCCCTGCAGTCCCGCTTCGCTCTCGCCCCAGTAGGAGCCGGGGATCGGCGTGCCCGGCTCGACCATGCGCAGCTCCAGTCCGTAGCGCAGCAGGAGCCGCACCACCCCCGCGCGGTCCGCCTCGGCTAGACGCAGCACCTGCGGGAAATCCCGGGGCCTGTGCCGGCGCTAGAGTGTGGCCAGGCGGCGCATGATCTGCGCCACGAGGTCATCGGCCAGCGCCTGCGTCAGGGTTTCGCGTTCGCGCTCCTTGGCCAGCAGGGCCCGCTCGTCGAAGCTGTATTCACGTGTCACGACGTGCTCCTCCGGTGCCAGCAGTTCCTTCCCCTGGTAGTCGACCGACAGGCGTACGCGGTAGCTGAGCTCGAAGGCCGTGGGAATATTGTGCGCCGAGACGGTGAGCACGCGCTCGGCGGTGCTGTCATCGAGTATGTGGATGGCAGCGGCGCCCTCCGGCGCCCCGTCCAGGCGCGCGCCGGCCACGAGGAGTGCCGCGCGCAGGGCATTGCAAAAATCCGATTGCGTATCCACCGCCACGAGGCGCGCCGAAGCCAGGTTGCGCGGCAGCTCATAGCGCCCCTGCAGGTGAAATCCACAGCCGGCCAGGAGCCAGGCCGGCGCCAGCACGGCGAGCCACGGCCATCCTGCTTTGCGCGCTGCGCTCATCAGACCACGATGTTGATGAGCTTGCCGGGCACGTAAACCACGCGGCGCGGCTCGGCGGTGCCGACGAAGCGGCGCACGTCGGCGTCAGCGAGGGCCGCGGCGCGGGCCGCGGCCTCATCGGCGAGCGTGCTCACCTGTACGCGGCCGCGGAGCTTTCCGTTGACCTGCACCACCAGTTCCACCGTGGGCTGCACCAGCGCGGCGGGATCGGGCTTGGGCCACGGCTCGTCGATCAGGGCGCGCTCGTGGCCCAGCGCAAACCACAGCTCGTGGCAGATGTGCGGCACCATCGGCGACAGGCACAGCACGGCCAGCTCGAGCGCCTCCTGCCGCACGGCGCGCGGCCCCGCACCCGGCTCATCGTAGCGCGCCACGGCGTTGAGCAGCTCCATCACGGCCGCGATCGCCGTGTTGAAGACCCGCCGGCGCGCGATGTCGTCGGTGACGCGGACGACGGTCTGGTGAGCCTGCCGCCGCAGCTCCGCCGCCGCCCCACCCGGCCCGCCGGGCGGCGCGGGCGGTGCGGACGCGCCGCGCGAGGGCAGAGGAGCGTTGCTCACGTGTTCGTACACGGCCTTCCACAGGCGGCGCAGGAAACGGAACTGGCCCTGCACGCCCTCGTCGGACCACTCCAGGGTCTGCTCCGGCGGCGAGGCGAACATCACGAACAGCCGCGCGGTATCGGCACCGTACTTCTGCACCAGGCTCTGCGGATCGACGCCGTTGTTCTTCGACTTCGACATGGTGCCGAGTCCGCCGTGCTCGACCGGCAGTCCATCGCCGATCAACACCGCCCCGACACGCTTGCCGGCGGCATCGAAGCGCGCCTCGACCTCCGCCGGATTGTAGTAAACCGGCCGGCCGGTGGCCGCCTGGCGGTAGTAGATCTGATTGAGCACCATGCCCTGCGTGAGGAGCCTGCGGAAGGGCTCGGACAGCTCGATCAGCTCCAGATCGCGCATCACGCGGGTCCAGAAGCGCGAGTACAGCAGATGCAGGATGGCGTGTTCGATGCCGCCGATGTATTGATCGACCGGCATCCAGTACTGCGCGCGTTCATCGACCGGCCTGGAGTCCTGGTCCGTACAGGGGAAACGCAGGAAATACCACGAGGAGTCCACGAAAGTATCCATCGTGTCGGTCTCGCGGCGCGCGCTCTGGCCGCAGCGTGGACAGGCGCAGCGCAGGAAGGCCTCGGACCTGGCCAGCGGATTGCCGGAACCGTCGGGTACCAGGTCCTCGGGCAGGCGCACGGGCAGCTCCGCATCCGGCACCGGCACCTCCCCGCAGGCGGCGCAGTGGATCAGCGGAATCGGACAGCCCCAGTAGCGCTGCCGCGATATGCCCCAGTCACGCAAGCGCCATTGCACGCGCGCTGTGCCCAGACCGCGCTGCTCGAGCGCACGGCAGATCGCGGCGACGGCATCGGCGGAGCTCAGGCCGGAGAACTCGCCGGAATTCATGGTCACGCCAGCCTCGGCGTAGATGCCCTGCCACTGCGGACCCACCTGGTCCCAGTCCGCGCCGGCGGGCCGAATCACCGTACGCAGGGCGATGCCGTGGCGCTGCGCAAATTCGAAATCGCGCTCATCGTGCGCGGGCACGCCCATGACGGCGCCGGAGCCATAGCTCATCAGCACATAGTTGGCGACCCAGACCGCGATCGGCTCGCCGGTCAGCGGGTGACGCACGTGCAGGCCGGTAGGCATGCCGCGTTTTTCCATGGTCGCCACCGCGGCCTCCATGGTGCTGCCGCGCCGGCACTCCTCGACGAAGGCGCCGAGCCGCGGATCACGGGAAGCGGCGGCCAGCGCCAGCGGATGTTCGGCGGAAACCGCGGCAAAGGTCACGCCAAAAAGGGTGTCGGCGCGGGTGGTGAACACACTGAGCGCACCGGCGGCACCGGCGGCGCCGGCGCTGCCCGCGGCCGTGGCGGCGAGTCCGGCCACCGTGTCCTCGGCGTAGGGAAACAGGACCTCGCAGCCTTCGCTGCGGCCGATCCAGTTCGCCTGCATGGTCCGCACGCGTTCGGGCCAGTCGCTGAGGCCATCGAGCGCCGCGAGCAACTCCTCGGCATAGGCCGTGATGCGGAGATAGTACATCGGGATCTCGCGCTTCTCGACCAGAGCCCCGGTGCGCCAGCCACGCCCATCGATCACCTGTTCGTTGGCGAGCACCGTCTGGTCGAGCGGGTCCCAGTTGACGATGCCGGTCCTGCGGTAGGCGATGCCGCGCTCGCGCATGCGCAGGAACAGCCATTGATTCCAGCGGTAATACTCCGGGTCGCAGGTCGCGAACTCGCGGCTCCAGTCGAGCGCGAAGCCCAGCGCCTGGAGCTGCTGCTTCATGTAGGCGATGTTCTCGCGCGTCCAGCGTGCCGGCGGCACGCCATTGGCGATGGCGGCATTTTCCGCCGGCAGCCCGAAGGCATCCCAGCCCATCGGCTGCAGCACGTTCAGGCCCTGCATGCGCATGAAGCGGGCCAGCACGTCGCCGATGGCGTAGTTGCGCACGTGCCCCATGTGCAGGCGGCCCGACGGGTAGGGAAACATCGACAGGCAGTAATACTTGCCGCGGCCGGCACTCTCGCGCGCGGCGAAGCTGGCATTCGTGGACCAATATGTCTGCGCGGCGCGCTCGACGGCGGCCGGATCATAGCGTTCTTGCATGGGCGGAGCGGGCGCGGCCGGGTCAGGGGTTGAACCTCTTAGGATACACCAGCCCCCGTGCCCGCTTCCGGGATCGCTGCGTCGGGCCCCAGCCCCGCCCGTGTTCGAACGCGCTTCCGGCGCGCTACTGCACCTGCACCGTGACGATGCGCTGCTGGCTGCTGCCCTGCGAGGCGTCGTAGCTTTGCACCAGCAGGACGATCGAGCGCCCCGCGTCGCGTACCGCCTCGCGCAGCTCGGCCACCGAAGCGACATTTTTGCGGTTGGCGCCCAGAATGACTTCGCCGGCGCGCAGACCGGCTTCCGCCGACGGACCGTCCGTTTCCGTGATCACCACGCTGCCGCCGGTGTGCAGCTGGCTTCTTTCGGCGGCGCTGAGCTCGCGCACGCTCAACCCCAGGGCTTCGAGCTTGTCGGTGCTGCCGCCGCTGCCGCCGGCACGAGCCACCGTCGCCTTGTCCTTGAGTTCCTCGACGGTCACGCTGACGTGCCGCGTGCCCTTGCCCCGCCAGACCTCCAGGTCGGCGCTGGAGCCGGGGCGGATCCCGGCGATCAGCGCCGGCAGTTCCGAGGACTGTTCGATCTTGCGGCCATTGACGCTGAGGATGATGTCTTCGGGCTTCAGGCCGGCCTTGTCGGCCGGTCCGCCGCTGTCGACGGAACTCACGGCCGCGCCGCGCGGCCGATCGAGCCCGAAGCTCTCGGCCAGGGCGGCCGTCACCTGCTGGATGCTGACGCCGATGCGGCCACGGGTCACGTGCCCGGTGGCGGCCAGCTGGGTGCGCACGTTGTTGGCGATGTCGATGGGAATCGCGAAGGACAGCCCGGCGTAGCTGCCGGTGTTGCTGTAGATCTGCGAATTGATGCCGACCACTTCGCCGCTCATGTTGAAGAGCGGCCCGCCGGAATTGCCGGGATTCACGGCCACGTCGGTCTGGATGAAGTTCACGTAGTTGTAGGCCGAGCCGCCGCGCACTTCGCGTCCGATCGCGCTGACGATACCGGCGGTGACGCTGTTCTGGAAATTGAAGGGCGAGCCGATGGCGACCACCCACTCGCCCGGCCGCAACCGGCTGGGATCGCCGATCTTCACGGTGGGCAGATTCTTCGCGTCGATCTTCAGCAGCGCGACGTCCGACTTGTCATCGCTCCCGACCACCTTGGCCTGGAATTCACGCCGATCGGTGAGCCGCACGGTCACGCGCGTGGCGTTGTCGACCACGTGCGTGTTGGTGAGGATGTAACCATCCGAGCTGACGATGAAGCCCGAACCCACGCCTTCCTCCGGCGTGTTGTCGCGGGGCTGGTTCTGGAACTGGCGGAAGAAATCGCCGAATGGATCGTTGTTGTCATCCGAAAACGGATTGCTGAAGCCGCGCGGCCCGGTGCGCTGACGCTTCTCGATGACGGTGACGTTGACCACGGCCGGGCCCACCTGTTCGACCAGGCTGGCGAAATCTGGCAGGCCCCGCACCAGCGGCGCCGCGGGCGTGCCCCCGGACTGCGCGGAACTCGTCGCTGCCGTGGCATTGGGCGCTGCCGTGGAAGACTGCGGCGCACAGGCGGTCATCAGGGTGGTGATCAGGACAATGCCCACCAGACGGTGGGAGGCAACATATTTGGACATCGATGAATCGCTCCAGCTCTGCAGAGGGCCGCCAAAGGGCCTTGGGGTTGAGGACTGCGGGGATGATACCCCGACGCGCCGCGGGTCACCGGGGCTCGCGGCGCACTCCGTTCCGCCCCTTCCAGGCGGCCATCGCCAGCGCTACGAGTCCCAGCAGCAGCACCGGCCAGTTGCCGAGCCTCAGGTACGGGGATAGACCGTGGCGCGCCACGACGGTTCCGCGCAACACTGCGGGTCGATATTCCGGGGCGATGGCCACCAGCTCGCCCGCGGGCCCGATGATGGCCGACACCCCGTCGTTACCGGCCCGCACCAGGTAGCGGCCGGCCTCGATGGCCCGCATGCGGGCGATCTGCAGGTGCTGGTAGCGTGCCGGGGAGCGCCCGAACCAGGCATCGTTGGTGACATTGACCAGCAGGTCCGAGTGCGCCGCCAGCGACAGCTGCGCGCTGCCGAACGCGTCCTCGTAGCAGATCGAGGGGGCGATGCGCAGTCCGCCGGCGAGGAGCGGTCCCTGCAAGGCCGACCCGCCGGTGAAGTCGGAATACGGCAGGCTCATGAATCGCAGCCAGCTGCGTACGAAAGCGGGCACGGGAAAGTATTCCGCGAAAGGCACCAGATGACGTTTGTCATAAAACGCCACGCCGTCGGTCAGCGCGAGAATCGAGTTGTAGTAGTCCTCGCCGTTGTCCGCGAGGCGCACGACGCCCATGACCACAGCGCTCCCCTGCGTACCTGCACTGGCCTGGATGTCGGCCAGGTAGCCGGGAATCTCGTTGGCCAGCTCCGGAATGGCCGCCTCCGGCCACAGGATCAGGCGTGCACCCAGGGCCTGCCCGTTCAGGGAACGATACAGCGCCATGGTGGGCTCGCGATTATTCAGCTGCCATTTCTCGTCCTGCGGGATCGCACCCTGGAGGACGGCCACCGGCACCGGCGCACCGATGGGCTGCGTCCAGGCTGAACGCGCCAGCAGCCAGCCGCCGCCCCAGACGAGCGCGCCCAGCGCCAGCGCGGCCAGGCGCGCGCGCCCGCGCCCCTGCCACAGCGCCAGCAGTGCCCCGGCCTGAAGCAGCAGCAGCGCGGAGAGGCCATAGACGCCCGCGACGGGCGCGTAGGCAGCGAGCCAGGTATCGGTCTGCGAGTAGCCGAGGGACAGCCAGGGAAAGCCCGACAGGGCCCAGCCGCGCAGCCACTCGGTCAGCAGCCACGCCGCGGGCAGGCCGGCGTAGAGGCGCCAGGGGCCCGCGGCGGGCAGGAAGCGCGCCGCAAACCAGCCCAGCAGCCCGTAGTAGCTGGCCATGAAGGCCACCACCAGCAGCACCAGCGTCAGGCTCAGCCACACCGGCGCGGGCCCATGGTCGTGGATCGAAATGTACAGCCACCAGGTGCCGGCACCGAAATAGCCCGCGCCAAAGCAGAGGCCCAGTGCCGCGCCGCAACGCGGTGTCGCGTGCTGCCACAGCCGCATCAGGGCCGCGGGACAGAGGATCGCCAGGGGCCACAGGTTGAACGGTGCGAAGGCCATGGGCAGCAGCCCGCCCACCGCCAGCGCCGCCACGCACGGCCACGACAGCGCGAAAAGCGCGCGGCGCCGGGCTCTCACGAGGCCGCGGACACGCCGCGCACCGGCGCGACGTGGAGACTGTCGATGCGCCGCCGGTCGGTGCGCAGCACGCGAAACTCGAAGGCACCGATGGTCACGGTCTCCCCGCGCCGCGGTACGCGTCCGAGCTGCTGCATGACCAGGCCAGCCACGGTGTCGAACTCCTGGTCGCTGAAGCTGGTCGCAAAATGCTCGTTGAATTCCGCGATGCGCGTGCCCCCGCGCACCACGAACTGGCGCTCCCCGTCGGCGCGGATGTTCTGGTCATCCTCCACGTCGAATTCATCGTCGATCTCGCCGATGATCTGTTCGATCACATCTTCGATGGTGATCAGCCCGGCGACACCGCCATATTCGTCGACCACGATGGCCATGTGATTGCGGTTGCCGCGGAACTCCTTGAGCAGGACGTCGAGGCGCTTGGCCTCCGGCACGAACACGACGGGCCGCAGGAATTCGCGCATGTCGAACTTCGAGGCGGCCTTCGCCCCTGCGGCACGCAGCAGGTCCTTCGCGAGCAGGATCCCGACGACGTCATCGCGATCGCCGTCGACCACCGGAAAGCGCGAGTGCCCCGACTCGACGACGGCCGGCAGGATGTGCGCGAGCAGGTCCTCGCGCCGTATGCAGACCATCTCGGCCCGCGGCACCATCAGATCGCGCGCCTGCAGCTCGGCCATGGTCAGCGCACCTTCGACCATCGCCATGGCGTCAGTATCGACCAGGCCGCGCTTGGTGGCCTCGCGCAGCAGCTCAAGCAGCTGGGCACGTTCGGTGAGTCCGCCGGCCAGCGTGCGGGTCAATCGCCCGCGCCAGCCGCCGCCATCCTTCCCCTTTGCCTTCGCCTTCGCCACCCTCAGACGCTCCGGTACGGATCGGCGACGCCCAGCGAGCGCAGCAGGCGCGCCTCGCGTCGCTCCATGCGCTGGGCCTGTGCCGGCCGCTGGTGATCGTAGCCGATCAGATGCAGCGTGCCGTGGATCACCAGGTGCATCCAATGTGCGCGCATGCTCTTGCCCTGGGCACGGGCTTCGCGCCGCAGCAGCTGCGGGCAGATGACCAGATCGCCCAGGGCGCCGCGCCGCCCGGGCGGGCGGCCCGCGGCAGGGAAAGACAGCACGTTCGTGGAATGATCGCGGCCGCGGTAGCGCCGATTCAGGCTCCGGCTGCGGGCCGGACCCACGATCAGGACTGAAAGCTCGCCGCCGCGGGCGCGGCGGCCCAGCGCCAGGGTGGTCCAGTGCTCCAGTGCCGCGACCCCAGGCGTCCAGCCGCGCCGGATCGCGCGCCGCAGATGCACCTTCACACCGCCGGCGATCGCAGGCAGGCGCCGCCTATGCATGCGGCCCGCCGGAATCGCCGTCACCGCCACTCTCGCGGCCCGCGCCCCGGCCTTCAGGCTCCTGCGCCTCGTAGGCCTGGACGATGCGCTGCACCAGCGGGTGGCGCACGACGTCGGCTGCATCGAAGTGCTGGCAGGCCACGCCCTCCACGCCCCGCAGCACGCGCAACGAATGGCGCAGCCCCGAGAGCCGGCCCGCCGGCAGATCGGTCTGTGTGATGTCCCCGGTGACGACGGTGCGCGAGCCAAAGCCGATGCGCGTGAGGAACATCTTCATCTGCTCGACGGTGGTGTTCTGCGCCTCATCGAGAATGATGAAGGAATCGTTGAGGGAGCGGCCGCGCATGAAGGCGAGCGGCGCCACCTCGATCACCGCGCGCTCGATCAGGCGCGCGACCCGATCGAAACCCAGCATCTCGTAGAGCGCGTCGTAGATGGGCCGCAGGTAGGGATCGACTTTCTGCGCCAGGTCGCCGGGCAGGAAACCCAGGCGCTCGCCGGCTTCCACGGCGGGGCGCACCAGCACCAGGCGGCGCACGCGCTCGGAGGTGAGCGACTCGACCGCACAGGCCACGGCCAGGTAGGTCTTGCCGGTACCGGCCGGGCCGATGCCGAAGGTCAGGTCGCGGTCGCGAATACTGGCCAGGTAGGCGTGCTGATGCGCCCCGCGGGCGCGGATCACGATCCGCGGCGTGCGCACCACCTGCGGATCGCGCTGCCCGGCAGCGCCCCCGCCGGCCTCGGCTGCACCCGGCGAGGTGAGTTCGACGATGCACAGATGCACCTGCTCCGGGCTGACCGCACCGCCGGAGGCCTGGTCGTGCAATTCACGCAAGGCGCGCTCGGCCGCCTCGGCCCGCAGGCCCTGGACGCGAAAGCCGTGGCCGCGGCGGCGGATCTGCACCTCAAGCCGCGACTCCAGCAGCCGCAGATTCGCGTCGAGCGGACCGCACAGGCTTGCGAGCCGGATGTTGTCGGCCGGCTCCAGCTGGAACTCCCGGGCAATGGCGACGGTATGGGTAGGCAGACTCAGGCCCTCGCCAGGGTGTCGGCGTCGCCGGTTCGCTCGGCGGCCACCGGCCTCTGCGCCGCCAGCCGTCCACGCAGCGAGTGCGGCCGGGCCTCCGTGATCACCACTTCGACGAAGCGCTGCAGGAGTGAGGCCGGGCCGCTGAAGTTGACCCAGCGGTTGCACTCGGTGCGTCCGGCCAGCTCGCGCGAATCCTTCTTGGCGTGACGTTCGACCAGCACGCGTTGCACCGTGCCGACCAGCGTGCCGCTGATCGCCAGACTCTGCGCGTCGAGCTGCGCCTGCAGGCGCGCCAGCCGCCCTTGTTTGACCTCGAGCGTCACTTCGTCCGGCAGCGAGGCCGCGGGCGTTCCCGGCCGCGGGCTGTAAAGGAAGCAGTAGGACTGATCGAGTCCGGCGGAGGCGATGAGCTGCTGGGTCGCCGCGAAATCGCGTTCGCTCTCGCCCGGAAAGCCGACGATGATGTCCGTGGATACGGCGATGCCGGGGCGCACCGCGCGGAGCCTGCGCAACCGGTCCTTGTATTCGAGCGCCGTGTAGCCGCGCTTCATCAGGGCCAGCACGCGATCCGAGCCGCTTTGCACCGGCAGGTGCAGGTGACTGGCCAGCTGCGGCACGTTCGCATAGGCCTCGATCAGGCTGTCGCTGAACTCGAGCGGGTGCGAGGTCGTGAAGCGGATCCGCTCGATGCCCGGAATGCGCGCGGTACGATGAATGAGTGTCGCCAGATCGGCCGTGCGGCCCTCGCCGTCCGCACCGGCGTAGGCGTTGACGTTCTGGCCCAGCAGCGTGACCTCGCCCACGCCCTGCGCGGCCAGCGCCCGCAGCTCGGCGAGTACCGAGGGCATGGGGCGGCTGACCTCATCGCCGCGCGTGTAAGGTACGACGCAGAAGCTGCAATACCTGCTGCAACCCTCCATCACCGACACGTAGGCGCGCGCACCGGCGGCGCGCGGCGCGGGCAGGCGGTCGAACTTCTCGATCTCCGGAAAACTGACGTCGACGACCGCGCGGCCGCGCTGCCGCAGCGCGCGCAGCATCTCCGGCAGGCGATGGATGGTCTGCGGCCCGAACACCAGGTCGACGAAGGGGGCGCGCGCCGTGATCGCCTCGCCCTCCTGGCTGGCGACACAGCCACCGACGCCGATGATCAGCGCCGGACGCCGCTCCTTGTGGGCGCGCCACTCCCCGAGGAGCGAGTAGACCTTCTCCTGCGCCTTCTCGCGCACCGAGCAGGTGTTCATCAGCAGCAGGTCGGCCTGCGCGGGATCGGCGGTCGGTTCGTATCCGGCGCCCTCGCGCAGTACGTCCGCCATGCGGGCGGAATCGTACTCATTCATCTGGCAACCGAAGGTCCGGATGTAGTAGCGGCCTGCCATGGATCAGAAAGGGATATCGTCGTCGAACTCTTCGGCGCTCGCTCCCGCCCCCGCCGGCTCGCTCACCGGCGCCCGCTCGCGTGTTTCGAAGTTGCCGGTGCTCCCGCCTGCGCCCGCACCCCCGCCGCCACCCGCGCCACCGCGTGCACCGAGCATCTGCATGTCGCTGGCGATGACCTCAGTCGTGTAGCGATCGCGTCCTTCCTTGTCCTGCCACTTGCGCGTACGGAGGGAGCCTTCGACGTACACCTGCGAGCCCTTGCGCAGGTATTCGCCGGCGATCTCCCCGAGGCGCCCGAACAGCGCCACGTGATGCCACTCCGTGCGCTCTTTCTGCTCCCCGGACTGTTTGTCCTTCCAGCTCTCGCTGGTCGCGATGCGGATGTTCGCGACCGTCATGCCCGAAGGCATGGAACGGGTCTCGGGATCAGCGCCCAGATTGCCGACGAGAATGACTTTGTTGACTCCGCGCGCCATGGCTGGACCCTCTCTCGATCTTAAGGATTGTGTAGGGCCTATTGTAGTCGCCGCTGGAGGCCCCGGCAGGCCCAGTTTCGGTCGCGTTGTGCGCCAAACGGCCCTGTCGGGGCCTGCTGGGGCCCTTCAGGGCCGCCCCTGAGCGCAGTTCGGCCTGCCTGCCCCCTCGTCCAGCACCCATGGCGCATCCGCCCCCCACGACGAGCGACTCGGGCGGCAAGGCGTAGCCGCCGGGGCGGTGTAGAATGGTCGTAATTCTGTCCCTGATGAGCTCCGCCCCGACCAACCCATGAAGACGATCCGTGTACGCGGTGCGCGTACCCACAATCTGCGCGGCATCGACCTGGACCTGCCACGCGACAAGCTCACGGTATTCACCGGCTTGTCGGGCTCGGGCAAGTCCACGCTAGCCTTCGACACCCTGTACGCCGAGGGCCAACGACGCTATGTCGAGTCGCTCTCCGCGTATGCGCGCCAGTTCCTGTCGATGATGGACAAGCCGGACGTCGACAGCATCGAAGGCCTGTCCCCGGCCATCGCGATCGAACAGAAGGCCGGCTCGCACAACCCGCGCTCGACGGTGGGCACGGTGACCGAGATCTACGATTACCTGCGGCTGCTGTTTGCGCGGGCCGGGCTGCCGCGTTGCCCGCAGCATGGCATCGATCTGGCTGCCCAGAGCGTCGGCCAGATGGTCGATCAGGTGCTGCAGGCGGGAGCCGACCAGGCCGCGCTGCTGCTGGCGCCGCTGGTCAGCGATCGCAAGGGCGAACACGCGCAGCTCCTGGGCGGGCTGGCCGCGCAGGGCTTCGTGCGCGTACGGATCGATGGACAGGTGCACGAGCTGGACAGCGTGCCGCCGCTCGATGCCCGCCGCAAGCACACGATCGAGGCCGTGGTGGATCGCTTTCGCGCCCGGCCCGAGGCGGCACAGCGCCTGGCTGAATCCTTTGAGACGGCGCTGAAGCTCAGCCAGGGCGCCGCGCGCGTCGTGTTCGGCGAGGAAACCGGACTCGCGCCGCTGGTGTTCTCCAGCCGCCACGCCTGTCCGGAATGCGGCTTTGCGGTGCCGGCCCTCGAGCCACGCATGTTTTCATTCAACAATCCGGCCGGGGCCTGCCCCAGCTGCGCGGGCCTGGGCGTGCAGGAGTACTTCGATCCCCAGCGCGTCGTCTCACAGCCCCGCCTGTCGCTCGCCGCCGGCGCCGTGCGCGGCTGGGACCGGCACAACAAGCACTATTCCCAGCTGCTGGAGGGCCTGGCGCGCCACAACGGGTTCGACGTCGACACACCCTGGACGGACCTGCCCGAAAGCGTGCACCGGCAACTGCTGTACGGGAGCGAAGGCATCGAGATCGAGTTCCGCTACCGCGATGCGCGCGGCAGCGCGCAGCGCCGTCGCCACGCCTTCGAAGGCATCATGCCCAATCTGGAACGGCGCTGGCGCGAGAGCGAGTCCGCGGCGGTGCGCGAGGAACTCGGGCGGTACCGCGGCCACCGGCCCTGTCCCGACTGCGCCGGCACGCGCCTGAACATCACCGCGCGCGCCGTGCTGATCGAGGGGCGCAACATCGCGGAACTGACGCGCCTGACGGTCGGGCAGGCCCTGGCGCACTTCAGCGCCCTGCAATTGTCCGGGTGGCGCGCCGCCGTGGCCGAGCGCATCGTGCGCGGCATCGTGGAGCGATTGCGTTTTCTCGCCGACGTGGGCCTCGATTACCTCGGTCTCGATCGCGCCGCCGACACCCTCTCGGGCGGCGAGACACAGCGCATCCGGCTCGCCAGCCAGGTGGGCTCGGGTCTGACCGGCGTGATGTACATACTCGATGAGCCCTCGATCGGACTGCACCAGCACGACAATGCGCGGCTGCTGGGGACGTTGCGCCGGCTTCGCGATCTGGGCAATACCGTGATCGTCGTGGAGCACGATGAGGATGCCATCCGCGGCGCCGACCACGTCGTCGATCTGGGACCCGGCGCTGGCATCCACGGCGGCCGGGTAGTCGCCCAGGGCACGCCAGCCCAGATCGCCGCCAACCCCGATTCCCTCACCGGCCGCTACCTCGCCGGGCTGGAGCTCATCCCCGTACCACGCCGGCGCCGCAAATCCGGCGCCGCCGCAATCCAGATCGAGGGCGCGAGCGGCAACAATCTGCGCAATCTCGACGTGAGACTGCCGATCGGACTGCTCACCTGCATCACGGGCGTTTCCGGCTCGGGCAAATCCACGTTGATCAACGACACGCTGTTCCGCCACGCCGCCGCCCGTCTGAACGAGGGCAGCCTGGAGGGCCTCGCGCCCTGCCGCGCGATCACGGGGCTGGAGCGCTTCGAGCGCGTGATCGACATCGACCAGGACCCGATCGGCCGCACGCCGCGCTCCAACCCGGCGACCTACACCGGCCTGTTCACCGCGATCCGGGAGCTGTTCGCGCAGGTCCCCGAGGCGCGGGCGCGCGGCTACGACGCCGGCCGCTTCAGTTTCAACGTACGCGGTGGCCGCTGCGAAGCCTGCCAGGGCGACGGCGTGCTGCGCGTGGAAATGCATTTCCTGCCCGATGTGTACGTGCCCTGCGACATCTGCCGCGGTCGGCGCTACAACCGCGAGACGCTCGAAGTGCGCTATCGGGGCCACAGCATCCACGAGGTGCTGGAACTCACCGTCGAGGATGCCGCGCAGCTGTTTGCCAGCGTGCCCGCGGCGGCGAACCGCCTGCGTACGCTGCTCGCCGTGGGCCTGGGCTACGTGCGCCTCGGCCAGAGCGCCACAACGCTCTCGGGCGGCGAGGCCCAGCGCATCAAGCTGGCGCGCGAACTGGCCAAGCGCGGGTTGGGCCACACCCTCTACATCCTCGATGAACCGACCACCGGGCTGCATTTCCACGACGTCGCACAACTGCTCGGCGTGCTCCAGCAGCTCGTAGACGCGGGCAACACGATGGTGGTCATCGAGCACAATCTGGACGTGATCAAGACTGCCGACTGGGTGATTGATCTGGGTCCGGGAGGCGGCGAGAACGGCGGGCGCGTGATCGCGCAGGGCACGCCCGAACAGCTGGCCGCGAATCGCGATTCGCTCACGGGGAACTACCTGGCCGTCGCGCTCGCGCGCACGGTGGCGGGCGGTGCGAGCGCCCTGCGCGCCTGAAGGGCATCCTCAGCGGTTGCGCCGGACGCTGGAATCGAAATACTGGTGCATCTCGGCGCTGTTGCCGCGCTCCTGGTAGCGACCGGCGGTGTAATCAGCGACGACGCGGCGCCAGAACGCGACGGCCTGCGGATTGCGCAGGTATTCCTTGATGTGCCAGCGGCCGGCGAAGCGATCGAAGATCAGGCGCACCGCTTCCTGGCCCACGCCGCGCCGGCGCCAGGGACGGGCGATGAAGAATTCAGCCATGCTGAACTCGACGGTGTCCCGAGCGGGCTGCGTCCGGCCGCTGCGGACCATGGCGAAGCCCACCGGCTTGTCATCCTTGAGTATGGTGAGCAGCTGCGCGTTGGAGTCGGCGAACCAGCTGGCGAACTGGTCGGGCTCGCGATGGCCGAACTCACGCAGGGCCGGGAATACACCCGTGCCCAGCGGCGCGAGGTCATTCAGGTAATCGCGGTAGACCGATTCCATCCACCGCCGGTCATCGCGCGAGCCTCTGGTATCGCGGACACTGATCGCCATGCCTTAAAACACGAAAGCCCGTGCAGACCGGTTCACGGCCTGCGCGGGCTTTCATGCCAGACCCGGTAGGATCAGTTCGCCGGAGCAGCCGGAGCCGGAGCAGCCGGAGCAGCGGCGTCGGCAGCCGGAGCGGCTGCCGGAGCAGCAGCGTCAGCAGCCGGAGCAGCGGCAGGAGCGGCGGCGTCGGCGGCCGGAGCAGCCGGAGCCGGGGCTTCCTGATTGCTGCAGGCCACCAGCGCGAGCGCGGCGACAACAGCGCCAAGAGCGAGCTTAATATTCATCGATGAATCCCCAGATAATCAGAAGTTAATAGCGGCAAACAAACTAGTTTGATCGCGACCTTCCATCGCGGTCGTCGATTCTATAGTAGCCACGGCGCATTTCAATCTGTCGCCCGAAAAATAACGCCCCGGACAGCCCCGGGGCGCGGGATTTCAGCGCTTCGCCAGGAGATTGCGGATCTCCTCGAGCAGCACTTCCTGCCTCGGGGGCGGTGGCGCAACCGCAACCGTTGCCGCAGCCGGCTTCTTGAGCTTGTTGAGAGCCTTAATGGCAATAAAAATGACGAACGCGATGATCAGGAAATCGATGACGGACTGCAAAAATAAGCCGTATTTCAGCATGACGTCTTTACCGTCGGAGCCGACACCAATCTTCGCCGCCCAGTCCGAGACGTTGACGCCTCCGATCAGCAGACCAATGAGGGGCATGAGCACATTTTCGACCAAAGACGCCACAATCTTGCCAAATGCCGCGCCGATGATCACGCCCACTGCCAAGTCGAGCACCGGGCCCTTCATGGCAAATTCTTTGAATTCCGATGTAAAACTCATCTCCATCTCCCTCTTTCAGAGTACGGGTGCCCCCACGGACCCTTGGGCCGCCCGGCCCCGGGGGCCTCAGGAGCCTTTCGGGCCCTTCTTCTTGGGGGTGCTCTTGCCCGCGGGCTTGGCCGCGGTTTTCTTCGCTTTCCGTGCCGGCTTCGCGCTCGTAGCCTCCGCCTCCCTGGCCGCCTTGGCCGTGGCCTTGGCCGCGGCGGGTTTTGCCGTGGAGGCCTTGACCGGGGCGGCCTTCACCTTGTCGGCCCTGATCGCCTTCGGGACCCGGGATGGCTTGGCTTCCGCGGTGGCCTCGGGGCCCGCTGCGGGCACCGCCTCGATGACGGGCCCGTCCACCAGCTGCATCAGTGCCATCGGCGCCGAATCGCCCGGCCGCGGCATCATGCGCAGTATCCGGGTGTAGCCCCCCGGTCGGGCGCGGAAACGCGGGCCCAGATCAACGAACAGCTTGCTGACAACGGCGCTGTCGCGCAGCCGCGAGAACGCCAGCCGGCGGTTGGAGTCCGAGTCGCTCTTGCCGAGCGTGATCAGCGGCTCGACCACGCGGCGCAGCTCCTTGGCCTTCGGCAGCGTGGTGCGGATGGTCTCGTGGCGCAGGAGCGAGCCGGCCATGTTGCGCATGAGCGCATGGCGGTGCGGGCTGTTGCGCGAGAGCTGCCGGCCGGAAAGTTTATGACGCATGAATTTCTCTGCAGCAGGTGATCAGATCAGTCCGGACTCTTCCTCACGGCGTAGCCCTGCCGGCGGCCAGCCGTCCAGCCGCATGCCCAGCATGAGTCCGTGGCTTTGCAGCACTTCCTTGATTTCGGTCAGCGATTTCTTGCCCAGATTCGGCGTGCGCAACAGCTCGACCTCGGTGCGCTGCACCAGGTCGCCGATGTAATGAATGTTCTCGGCCTTCAGGCAGTTGGCGCTGCGTACCGTGAGCTCGAGCTCATCGACCGGGCGCAGCAGGATCGGATCGAACTGCATTTCCGTGATCTTGGAGACCGCCTCGTCCTCGCCCTGCAGGTCGACGAACACCGACAGCTGATCCTTGAGGATGCCACCGGCCCGGCGAATCGCCTCTTCGGGTTCAATCGTGCCGTTGGTCTCGATATCGATGATCAGCTTGTCCAGATCGGTGCGCTGCTCGACGCGCGCCGACTCGACCGAATAGGTCACGCGGCGCACCGGCGAGAAAGAGGCATCGAGCAGCAGGCGGCCGATCGGGCGGGTCTGCTCCTCGAAGACCACGCGCTGCACCGCCGGGCGATAGCCACGGCCCCGCTCGATCTTCATCTGCATGTTGAGTTCGCCCGCCTTGGTGAGATTGGCGATCACCAGCTCGGGGTTGACGACTTCGACGTCGTGATCGGTCTGGATATCGCCGGCGGTCACCGGTCCGGGGCCGCGCTTGTGCAGGCGCAGTTCGGCCGAAGTACGCGCGTGCATGCGCAGCGCCACGAGCTTGAGGTTCAGCAGCACGTCGACGACGTCTTCCTGCACGCCCTCGATGCTGGTGTACTCGTGCAGCAC